>FLOH01000111.1_pt1 | contig 237496 bp, 251 predicted proteins | sample 756751 | NCBI WGS metagenome assembly FLOH01 (sample SAMEA4026879, study PRJEB14308) | marine metagenome | biome: coastal water; material: water | depth 74 m
CTCTAGTGTAATTGCTTATCTCTCCTTCCCAACCGTTTTCAGGAATGGTATCGAATTGCCAGATTTTATCGCCCGAATGAATGTCGTATGCTGCCAAAAAACCTGGCCGACCAAATCTTCCTGCCATTCCGACAACAGCACCGAGGGGAGCATCTTTTTGAGCATCTTCGACATGAAGACCATAACCTACACCTGTAATACCCACAATCACTTTATTTTGAAAGACAACTGGAGCCATAGAAATACCGACACCGGTCCCCCCGCTAACAAGCTTATTACGGTTAGGGTCGTTTTCATTAAGAGATGAAACTGATTCTGTACCTACTAAATTTTCAACTACATTGATGTCCCATATTTTTTTTCCGGTTCTTATATTGAGCGAAATTAGACGAGCATCCACCGTCCCCATAAAAAGTTGCTCACCTTGAATAGCAAGGCCACGGTTTGATGGCCCACAACACATTTTCCATTCGAGATTCCGATTATGTTCATAGCGCCAAATTTCTTTACCAGTTTTTGCATCCAATGCAATTACATGGTTAAAAGGTAGAGAGACATACATTACTCCATGGAAGACAATTGGCGTACTTTGAAATGTGTTTCTAATACCAGTTTGATATTGCCAAGCTAATTTGAGGTCTTTTACGTTGCCCTCATTAATTTGACTTAATTTTGAGTAGCGTTGATTTTCTAGATTCTTCCCATAAGATAACCAATCTTCGTTCCCTTTCTGGCAGGCGGTAAGAGAAAATAATAAAAATATAAGAAGGGTTAATGCTTTAATTGAGCTCATAAGAAAGTTCTAATAGAAATATTTAGCTTTTTAATTTTATCAGCGATTGTTGTTAGTTCGTTATTCGTCATTCTTTCTATTAATAAAGGACTTTTTTGTTCGGTAGGCCGCGCTAAACTATAAAGGTGGATACCAGTTAATTTATTCACAAAAGGCCTTAGGAAATCAACGTAATTATTGATAGCGGTTTCTGTTGGTAATTGCCCATTAATTTTAATAAGACAGGTCTGAATGATGGTGGGTGATATTTGCAATGCCGCATTGAGATTGCTTTCAACACTCTTACGAGACAAATTAATCTGGTTAATTTGCATGCAATCAACAGGATCGATCGCATCTATTTTAAACCATATCTCACGCTGTAAATTTTCTAGCTGTGACCATGCTTTATGAGTTACTGGCTTATCGAGATAACTACCATTTGTGATTAGGCGAACTGTGATGCTGTTCTCTAATTGGAAGTGATATATTTGTTCGGTGACAATTTTTATTGCTTCCCCAAATTCACTTGCTGCTGTTGGCTCACCATTACCTGAAAATGCTATGTCATTAAAGGCTGTGCCAGGATCAGTATGATTTTCTAAAAACTCATAACGCAGAATTTGTTCGAGCCAATAAATTAATTCTTCCTGAAGTTGATTTAAATTGATCGCCTCCGGTTTTCCTCGCGTTAAATTAGGCACTTCACAATAAATACATTGCCAATTACAGGCGTTATTAGTGTTGAGGTTTATTCCCAGGGATAATCCACCTGCTCTTCTTGAAACAACAGGATAAATATATTTACCTTTGAATATCTTTCGGTCGTGATTGCTGGTGGAAAGTTTAAGAGACAAAATTTAGGTTTATTTAAACCACATCCTCCTTAGAGTGCCGTCTTTATTAACAAAGGTATGCTTTAGAGCGCCGGCAATATGAAAAACTAATATCAATAAAATCAACCAGCCAAATATTTCATGAAACTCAACAAAAAGCTCCCTGACCGAAGTGATATCTAGCCCTGGAATTAATTCAATACCAAACCATTTAATTCCATACTTACTAGCAACTGACATAATAATTCCTGCGAGTGGGGTTAATACCATAAATAAATAAAGTCCATGATGTGCGCCTGTGGCCAATCTTTTCTCCCAAGACTTCATGGATGATAATAATGCTGGCGGTTTATGGGTAAATCTCCAATAAACGCGAAATAGAATCAAGGCAAATAAGGTGATGCCGATAGATTTGTGTAGATTGAAGTAAAAAGTTCTTGGTGAAGTTTCAGACGCCAATTGCCAAGTATAGAGACCTAAATTGAATAAATCATAGCTAGATGATTTGGGCGCTTCTTTTGGTAACTCAGTCATGAACCAACCTAACAAAAACATACCAATAATGCCAATTGCGATTAACCAATGCAATAAAATCGCAATATTAGAATATTGGGTAGTTTTCCCTAGAAAAGAATATTTTTTTTTAGATTGAGCCATATTTGATTAAAACCTTATTTTTAATTTTTTATTCATGAGGGTATTATGAACTTAAGTTTAACCCCTTAACAAATAAATGAAAAGATGAAAAAAATTATCTTTGTTGGAACTATTCTTTTGATGACTTTTTCTACCATTAGGCTATTTGCGCAAGAGAGTCTGATAATGAAAGAAGTTGCTCCAGGCATATTTGTTCATCAGGGGGAACATTTAGATGTTGATGATGGTTATCAAGGGGATATCTGTAACATTGGATTTATTGTTGGCAAAACTAGTGTAGCTGTAATTGATACTGGCGGAAGTGAGTCAATAGGTAATGCGTTACTCTCTGAGATTCGTAAAAAAACTAAGCTTCCTATCCGTTACGTCATAAATACCCATGTTCATCTTGATCATATTTATGGCAATGTCGCATTTCAGAAGGAAGGGGTAGAGTTTATTGGGCATGAAAATTTACCGCAGGCCATGTTAATTAGAAAAGAATTTTATCAAAGAACAAATTTAAAGTATTTGAATATTCCATATGATCAGACAATTCAAATTGCTCCAAGTCGACTGGTCAAAGAGAATCAGATCCAAGAAATTAATTTAGGAGATCGCCCTATAAAAATAAAGGCATTCCCTATCGCACATACTAATACCGATGTGACAATTGAAGATTTGAATACGTCAACTTTATGGACGGGTGATCTATTGTTTGTTGAGCGAACGCCAGTGATAGATGGAGATATTCATGGATTTATTAAAGTGATTGATTCTTTAATATTGATGAATTCCAAATTAGTCATTCCAGGACACGGAACCCCAACCAATGAAAGCCATATAGCATGGAAAAAAATAAGAGACTACTTGGTTATTCTTAGAGACGGTATTCGTAGCTCAATAGACAAAGGCTTAGATTTGCAGACGACGATTGAAACTGTCGCAAAAATTGAGGCTCCAAAATGGAAACTTTTCGACATCCAGAATGCGCGTAATATTAATATGATTTACCCGAAAATGGAGTGGGAATAAGATGACAGAAGAAAATGGTTGCTTATTGTGTCAACCTATAAATTATCCACTGATATGGAGAAACGATGATTTTCGAGTCGTATTAATCGATGATCAGGCCTATCCTGGCTACTGCCGGGTCGAAGTAATTAAACATATTAAAGAGATGACAGATTTATCTGAATTAAAACAACAGTCTCTATTGAAAATTGTTCTTCAGGTCGAAAAAGCTCTGAGAGCTCACTTAAATCCTGAAAAAATTAATTTGGCCTGTCTAGGAAATATTACTCCACATCTTCATTGGCATATTATTCCACGATATAAAGATGACAATCATTTTCCAGCGAGCATCTGGTCGATCCAAAAAAGATTTAAAAAAGACGAGCTTTCAGAACCACAGAGCCAAACGCTAATAAAATTAATTCAGGAAGCTTTAGATGGTTAAACGTTTCACAATATTACCTTGAAGAATATGTTGTTCTATAATCTCGTCAATATCGGTTTCATCAATATAGCGATACCATACGGCTTCGGGGTAAATAACTAACAGTGGGCCCTCTGGACAACGATCAAAGCAACCACCCCGGTTGACACGGACTTTTCCGACACCATTAAGATTCATGACTTTTATTTTATTTTTCATATAAGTAAAAATAGCCTCAGCATTAAAGTCTGAACAACAGGCTTCTCCATGCTCTCGTTGATTAAGGCAGAAAAAAATATGATGTTTAAAGTGATTCATTCTTATTGGGAAGAAAATTTATTTTCTTCAGTAAATTTCCAGGTTCGTGTGATTTTGATAATATCCACCTCATTTCTCATTCTGTTGGAGAATTTCGAATAAGGCGCTCCCATTTTAACAATGGAAATTGCGGCCTCGTCTAATTCGGAATGCCCAGAGCTTTTATCAATAAGGATATTATCAATATCGCCATCTGGATTTAATAAAACAGTTAAACGGAGCGCTCCTAAAATTCCAGATTTTGCTGCTTCAGGATAATTAAGTGCTCCGATTCTTTCTACTTTTTGACGCCAAGCCTCGAAATAAAGCCTATATTCATAATCAGTAGTCGTTGCAGAAATTGTTTTGCTTCTCAAACTACTTTTATTATTTTCAAAATTAGCAGAGGTTGTTTGTCTTATTTGCTCAAGAATTTGATTGGAGTTAATGGTGATTATTTTTTTAGGGGATGGATCAGCCTTAACTGATGCCGCCTCTTTTTTCAATTCATGAGCGTTACGGGGATTCTTCTCTGGTTTAGGTACATTTAGTTCGGTCTGAGATTTAGAGGTAATAATTTTTTTAGGTGCCGAACGGCTCTTTAGTGCAGTTGATTTTGAGGCAGATAAATCCTTTTGTATTGGCTGTATAGGGATGATTACAGATTCATTGATAGTATTTTTAGGCAGCTGACGTATAAGGTTAATTTCAATATCGGCTACTGGGCTCAAAAAATCCCGGTGATTATATGTTAAATCAGCGACAATTAGTAATACCAGATGGATGATCATTGAAGCGATGAGAGCCATGAATAAATAAATATTATTGAAATAATTACTCATGGCATTATTCATGATTAAGTGCTTCGGCCACCTTAGATTGGAGCCCTGAAAAGCTTCCGTTACTCATAAATATAATCTTATCCCCACTTTGAACAAATTGCACAATTTTCTCTGCAAGACAATCAACATTGTCATTTACGTGAGTATTTAGAGAGTCCTTAAATAAGCTGCTAGCATCCCAGGATAAATTATGGGCATAGCAAAAGATTGCATCTGCTATTTTAAGGCTTTCAAGTAAGCTGGTTTTCATGGCACCTAATTTCATGGTGTTAGATCTTGGTTCAATCACTGCAATTATTCGACCTGAAGCAGTCTTTTTTTTCAATCCTTCTAACGTTGTTTGAATGGCGGAGGGGTGGTGAGCAAAATCATCAAATAATTCAATACCGTTGATGGTATGAATTTTTTCCATTCTTTTTTTAACGCTCTTAAATTGACTTAAGGCTTCGATGGAATTTTCTGTTGTAATCCCAACATGCCTGGCTGCTGCGATCGCTGCGAGAGCATTCATATAGTTATGACGACCTATCAGCTCCCATTTCAGGGGGGATTGTTTTTGTTGGTGGTGATAGATCTCTTCCTCACGAACATCCCATTCTGCCGAAGATCCAAGGTACTCAATCTCTGACCAACACCCTCTGTCTATTACCGTTTTGAGTGCCGGACTTTCCTGATTAACAATAATGCGGCCCTGAGAAGGGACGGTCCTCACTAAATGATGGAAGTGAGTTTCTATGTGCTCTAGGTTTTTAAAAATATCTGCATGATCGAATTCTAAATTATTTAATATTAAGGTTTTTGGATGGTAGTGGATAAATTTAGAACGTTTATCAAAAAAAGCCGTGTCATATTCATCCGCTTCGATAACAAAAAAAGAGGGAGCATTAGTTTTATTGTCTAAAGGAAGTCTGGCTGAAACATTAAAATTATTTGGTATACCCCCAATTAAAAATCCAGGCCCTAGTCCGCAGTATTCTAGTATCCATGTCAGCATTGCCGTGGTTGTGGTTTTACCATGTGTCCCTGCTACAGCAAGAACCCATTTATCATATAAAATATTCTCATATAACCATTGGGGGCCTGAGATATAACGTAGGCCTTGATTAAGAATACATTCCATTAAAGGGTTGCCGCGTGAAATGACGTTACCAATGACATAAATATCTGGGTTCAAAGCGATTTGTTCGGCAGAAAATCCTTCTGTGATATTAATGCCAAGTGCCTCGAGTTGGGTCGACATTGGAGGGTAAACGTTTTGGTCACAACCGGTTACTTGATGGCCTTGAGATTTGGCTAGGGCTGCAATTCCTGCCATGAATGTGCCACAAATCCCTAAGATATGTATATGCATTTTTTACCTTATGTTAGGGGCAAGCCATCGCTTTATTTGCTCGAGAGGAATTGCCCTTCTTGTTGCCATATCCTTTAATTGATCTTCATCGACCTTATCCACACTAAAGTATTTTGATTCTTTGTGGGCAAAATAAAAGCCACTGACTGATGAGGCTGGAAGCATAGCCATACTTTCGGTTAATTGCATCTCAATTTCATCAGCCGCTAGATATTTAAACATGGATGCTTTTACAGTATGTTCCGGGCAAGCTGGGTAGCCAGGGGCTGGACGTATACCTTGATAGGTTTCTTTTATTAATTCATTGACGGATAATTTTTCATCGGTCTGATATCCCCACAAGTCTTTTCGTACTCTTTCATGCATATATTCGGCAAAGGCTTCTGCTAATCGATCGGTAATAGCTTTAAACATAATGGCACTGTAATCATCTTCCGCTTTTTCATAGATTTTTTCATAGTGATCTATACCAATACCGCCAGTGACAGCAAATAAGCCAATATAATCTTTAATGCCACTGTCTTTAGGTGCGATATAGTCTGCTAAACAGAGATTAGGCTTTGCTTTTCCATCAATCGTTGGCTTCTCTGTTTGCTGTCTTAAGCAATAATAGGTAAAGAGAACCTTTTCTCTGTTCTCGTCTTCATAGATTTCGATGTCATCATCGTTCACACTGTTGGCAGGAAAGAAGGCAATCACGCCATTTGCTTTTAATTTTTTTTCATTTATAAGTTTGTCTAAGACCTTCTTAGCCTCTGCATAAACTTGAGAAGCACTTTCTCCAACCACCTTGTCTTTTAAAATTTCCGGAAAACTTCCTGCTAAATCCCAGGTCTGGAAAAAAGGTGCCCAATCAATATAGGGAGCAATAATCCCGAGGTCAATATTTTTAAAAATACGCCGCCCCAGGAACTTTGGCTTGATGGGATTAAAGCTAAGCTGTATTTTATTTTTTCGGGCTTGTTCTATAGAGATATAGTTTGGCCCCCTCTTATTCTCATGTTGCGTTCTAGCCTTTTCATAATCGGTAGCAAGATCTTCGAGGTATTCGTCTCGTGTTGAAGGGGTCATCAAGGACTGCATGACAGAAACAGAGCGTGATGCATCCGGCACGTAGATAACAGGACCATCATATTTAGGAGCAATTTTAACAGCAGTGTGCGCGCGTGATGTTGTAGCACCGCCAATCAATAATGGCATTTTAATCCCCTTAAAATAAGGATCCCTTTGCATTTCTGAGGCGACATGTGCCATCTCTTCTAGTGACGGAGTAATGAGCCCAGACAGACCAATAATATCGACATTCTCTTCTTTGGCTTTAGCTAATATTTCAGCACAAGGGACCATCACTCCCATATTAACCACCTCAAAGTTATTGCATTGTAAGACCACTGACACAATATTTTTACCAATGTCATGGACGTCACCTTTAACAGTGGCAATCAGCATTTTTCCCTTCGGTTTAGCTTTTATGCCGGTACGTTTTTCTTCTGCCTCTTTTTCTCTTTCAATAAAAGGCACTAGATGTGATACGGCTTGTTTCATGACGCGGGCTGATTTTACGACTTGAGGTAAAAACATTTTACCCTGTGCAAACAAGTCCCCGACTACATTCATGCCGTCCATGAGCGGCCCTTCAATAACGTGAATGGGCCGACCTTCAGAGTTAGTCATAATTTTTTGACGAGCTTCCTCTGCATCCTCAACAATAAAATCGGTAATGCCATGCACTAATGAATACTCAATGCGCTTTTCAACTGTGATTGGATTTTGCTCGTCGCCCCGCCAGTTCTTTTTTTGCTCTTCTTTATTACTGCCTTTTAGGGTCCCTGCGATTTCAATCATGCGTTCCGTGGCATCCGGTTTACGGTTTAGAACCACGTCTTCAACAGCCTCTTTGAGTTCCGCCTCCAGGTCATCATAAACGCCCATCATCCCAGCATTAACAATTCCCATGGTCATTCCTGCTTTAATGGCGTGGTATAAGAACACGGTATGAATTGCTTCACGTGCAGTATCATTTCCTCTAAAACTAAAACTAACATTTGATACGCCACCTGAAATTTTTGCATGCGGTAAATTTTCTTTTATCCATCGTGTTGCATTAATAAAATCAACGGCATAATTATTGTGCTCCTCAATTCCTGTTGCAATTGCGAAAATATTTGGATCAAAAATAATGTCTTCTGGAGGGAAGCCGATGGTTTGCGTAAGGAGATCATATGCGCGCTTACAGATATCAATTTTCCTCTTATAGGTGTCTGCTTGCCCGTCTTCATCGAATGCCATTACAATTATGGCTGACCCATATCGCCTACATAACTTTGCCTGACGAATGAACTCATCCTCACCTTCTTTTAGTGAGATGGAATTTACAATGGACTTACCCTGCACACATTTTAAGCCAGCTTCAATCACCGCCCATTTAGAGGAGTCAATCATTATTGGGATTCTGGCGATATCTGGCTCAGAGGCCACTAAATTTAAAAAATGAGACATGGCTTTTTGGGCGTCTAGCATCCCCTCATCCATATTAATATCAATAACTTGAGCGCCGTTTTCGACTTGTTGTCTTGCCACCGAAACTGCCTCCTCGTACTTCTCATCAATAATGAGTTTTGCAAAGGCTTTAGATCCTGTCACATTGGTTCGTTCTCCAACATTAACAAATAAGGATTGGTCATCGATAAGCAGAGGCTCGAGCCCGGATAGCCTAGTGATAGTTGCGAGAGTAGGGATATTTCGTGGAGGTAAATTAGCGACCTCTTCAGCAATGGCTTTAATATGAGCAGGCGTTGTCCCACAACAACCGCCGGCAATATTAACAAAGCCACTCTCAGCAAATTCTTTTAGGAGTGATGACGTGTCTTGCGGTTTTTCATCGAACCCTGTATCCGACATTGGATTTGGCAGACCTGCATTTGGGTAGATGCAGATGAACGTATCCGAAATCTTTGACAGCTCTTCGGCATAAGGGCGCATCAAAGCAGCTCCTAAGGCGCAATTTAAACCGACGGTTAATGGTTGGGCATGTCTAATGGAGTTCCAAAAAGCGCTTACCGTTTGCCCAGATAGAATTCTTCCCGAGGCATCGGTGACTGTCCCTGAAATCATAATAGGTAGGCGACTGCCCATGGCATCAAAGATAGTCTCAATAGCAAAAAGTGCAGCTTTACAGTTGAGTGTATCAAAAATAGTTTCCACCAGTAATATGTCAACCTGCCCCTCAATTAAGGCTTCTGTTTGCTCGCGATAGCTTTCAACTAAGGCGTCAAAATAAATATTTCTGGCACCAGGATCATTAACGTCTGGTGATATAGAGGCTGTTTTTGGGGTGGGGCCTAAAGCCCCCGCTACAAATCTTGGTTTATCTGGGGTTGAATATTTGTCCGCAGCTACTCGAGCCAGCTTAGCAGAACTCAGATTCATTTCACGAACGAGCTCTGGCATGAAGTAGTCTTGTTGTGCCACGCTATTAGCACCAAATGTATTGGTTTCAATAATGTCGGCACCTGCCGCCAAATAATCCTCATGAATTTTTTGAATAATGGCTGGCTGGGTAAGACATAAAAGCTCATTATTTCCCTTTAAGAAAAGCTCACGCTCACCCTTGGGTGCTTGAAAATCTGAAAACCGCCCATTTTTTCCACCGCGATAATCTTCTTCGCTTAAATGGTGTTGCTGAATCATTGTTCCCATAGCGCCATCCATCACCATAATTCTTTGGCCGAGGATGGTTCTTAAGATTTTTTCCGTCTTAGGATTTTGAGTGATTTTCATGCCTATATATAGTAAAGAGAATTTGGAAGAATTATAAGTGTTTATTTCTTAGGCTTTATCTTTAAGCCGGCTAATTTCTCTTCTAAAGCTTCAAGTTTAGCGCGAGTGCGTTTTAAGACTTGGGTTTGTATGTCAAATTCCTCGCGATTAACAAGCCCCATTTTGGTGAATGCGCCCTGTAATAGTGCATTTATGTTGTCCTCAATGTCACTAATTGGTGAATTTTCAACAATCCCACGAATTTTATCGGAAATTTCTTGAATCTTTTTTTTCTCTATCATAAAGTTTCGATCCTAAAACGTTGATTCTAACAGGAATTTTAATGTTTTTAAATTGGGTGCAAATTTTTTGTTATTCCCCTAAGGAAAAGTTGGCACGCTAATTGCTACTAAATATATGTACACAGTATTTTACTGAGTCGTTTAAAAGGAGAGAAGTAAATGAAATTAACAACACTTAAGATGGCAGTACTAGGAGCCTTAATGCTTCCTACGATGTCAGTAATTGCAGAAGAGGCAGCAACTGCGGCAGTTGAAGCACCAAAATCAGACTTTAGCGTTAGTGGTAACGTTGGGCTGTTTTCTGATTATATATTCCGTGGTTATACACAAACTAAACACCAGCCTGCTATACAAGGTGGATTTGATGTTGAACATTCTAGTGGCCTTTATTTAGGGACGTGGGCTTCTAACGTTAAATGGACAACAGAAGGCGGCTACATGGATGATAACGACCTTGAGATTGACGTTTATGGAGGTTGGGCAGGCGATGTAGGTCCTGTTTCTCTTGATGTTGGTTTCTTACAATTCTTATATCCAGGTGACAATGCGGCTGCAATGCCTGAAGCTGATGCTACCGAGTTATATGTTGGTATCAGTAAGGACTTTGAGGTAGCAAGTGTTGGTTTTACTTACTACCATGTTGTGTCGACAGATGCATGGGGGTTTTCTGACGCTAAGGGTAGCGAATATGTAACATTGGATGTTGATGTTCCTGTCGGAGATAAAGTAACCCTGTCAGCTCATGTAGGCCATCAAAAATTTGATGGAACAGGAAATGATGGATATGACTATACCGACTGGAAATTGAATGCAGAATATGCGTTAAGTGATACATATGCGATCGGTGCATTTTATACAGACACAGACCAAACTGACAGCACATCTTACTGGAATGTTAATGGCGAGTACTTAGGTGACGCAGTTGGTGGAGCATATTTAAGCGCTTCGTTTTAAACATAAAAAATTGGGCGGGGATGAGTCCTCGCCTTTTTATAAAATATAGGGGAATAACATGAAATTTGTAACTGCAATTATCAAGCCATTTAAGCTTGATGAAGTCAGAGAGGCCCTTTCTGAAATCGGGGTACAAGGTATTACCGTGACTGAAGTTAAAGGCTTTGGTCGTCAGAAGGGACACACAGAGCTTTATCGTGGCGCTGAATACGTCATCGACTTCTTACCAAAAATTAAGTTAGAAGTTGCTGTCTCCACAAAGCTACTCAAAAAGGTTATCGAGGCTATCGAAAAATCTGCTGCGACCGGGAAAATCGGTGACGGTAAGATTTTTGTGATGGATCTTGAGGAAGTTAAACGAATCCGCACCGGTGAAACTGGTGAGGATGCTCTCTAGGAGACTGACATGAAAAAATTATTATCTAAAATGGGTTTAATCGGACTAATGAGCTTGATGCTCCTTGGTTTCACAGAACTAAGTATGGCCAATGATGTAGTAAGTTTTAATAACAACGCATTATGGCAATCTACGATTGTTGCTGAAGCAGAAATGCCAGCTGTGGAAGCAGCCCCGGCTGAAGCTGTCGAAGAAGAACCAACACTTAGTGCGGGCGACACGGCATGGATGATTGTGGCAACAATTCTTGTTCTTGTGATGGCGATTCCAGGCTTAGCCTTGTTCTACGGCGGCTTGGTAAGAGCAAAAAATATGCTCTCTGTCCTCATGCAAGTATTTGTTACGTTCTCTTTAATGTCTGTGCTCTGGGTCGTTTATGGCTACAGCTTGGCCTTTACGGATGGCGGAAATCTTAATAGTTATGTTGGGGGATTAAGTGCGGCTTTCTTAAATGGAATTTCTTCAGACTCACTTTCAGGCAGTATTCCAACCTATGTGTTTGTGACATTCCAATTAACATTTGCAGCATTAACGCCAGCATTGATTGTAGGCGCCTTTGCGGAACGTATTAAATTTTCATCCATGCTTGTATTCATGGCGCTTTGGGTAACTGCGGTTTATATCCCAATTTGTCATATGGTTTGGGGCGGCGGTTTGATTAGTAGCTGGGGTGCAATTGACTTCGCAGGCGGTACGGTTGTTCATATCAATGCAGGTATCGCAGCATTGGTAGGTGCACTCATTATTGGTAAGCGTGTTGGCCTTGGAAAAGAATCAATGGCTCCTCACAATTTACCATCAACTATGATTGGCGCTTCATTACTATGGGCAGGTTGGTTTGGCTTTAACGTGGGCAGTGAATTAGCTGCTGATGGTACTGCCGGCCTTGTAATGATTAACACACAAGTTGCAACTGCAGCAGCAGTATTGGGTTGGATTGCAATGGAATGGATAACGCGCGGTAAGCCTTCTATGTTGGGCGGTGCCTCTGGTGCTATTGCAGGACTTGTTGCAATTACTCCAGCTTGTGCAGTAGTGGGTCCAATGGGAGCAATTATCCTCGGTGTGGTTGCAAGTATCATTGCATTCTGGGCATGTACTAGCCTTAAGAAAGCTTTGGGTTACGATGATACATTAGATGTATTTGGCATTCATGGTGTTGCAGGTATTGTTGGTGCTTTAGGTTTAGCGGTGCTTATGTCACCTGAGTTTGGTGGTGCAGGTTACGGTGAAGGTGTAACCATGATGAGCCAGCTCATTGTTCAAGCTAAAGCTGTTGGATTTACCATAGTTTGGTGTGGTGTAATCAGCTTCATTCTTTATAAAGTAGTCGATGCTCTTATGGGTCTTCGTGTGACTGCAGAAGAAGAAAGAAGTGGTTTAGATACTTCATCACACGGTGAAACTGCTTATCACTCGTAATATTACTTCCTCCTGTTGTAATAGTAATACGGTGATTGGAAAGGGGCTCATGAAAATGGGCCCTTTTTTTTATTTCCTCAGGCTACGTTTATTGCATTTTTATTCATGATTTTACTTAGGCTCATTTCATCATCAGGTAAGTGCAAATTATCTCAAGACAACATATAGTAATTTAACTATTTAAAGGGTAACCGATAGGTAGAATCTAAAACAAAAAAAGGAGATTACATTATGTGGACAACACCAGCTGCTACTGAAATGCGTTTCGGTTTCGAAGTAACAATGTACGTAATGAACAAGTAATTGTTTGTTTCAAACATCTAAAAAAGGAAGCTTAGGCTTCCTTTTTTATTTCAGTTTAAATTCCTTGGGAAGTAAAACCCAGATGGACCCTTTCTGTTTCATTGACCCTGCTTTCTTACCTGCCCGATCTCCCTGCCCCCAATAAAAGTCAGCACGGACACCACCACCAATGGCTCCCCCCGTATCTTGAGCAATCATTAAACGTTCCAAAGGGATCTCGGTGTTGGGTTCGGTGGTGGATAAAAAAATGGGTGCACCTAATGGAATAAATTTACGGTCGACAGCGACTGACCGTTCACTGGAGATAGGAATACCCATAGCGCCAATCGGACCGGGGAGTCCTTGGGGCAATTCTCTAAAGAATACAAAACTTGGATTGGCATTAAGAAATTTGTGTAACTTTTTCTTATTTTGCTTAGCCCAAGCTTTGATGCTGGCCATTGATACTTTGTGCCTAGACAGCTCACCCTCTTGAATTAAAGCTAACCCCATTGATCGATAGGGATGGCCATTTTGATCTGCGTAACCTACTTGTGTAGTAGATCCATCCTCAAATTGAATCACACCTGAGCCTTGAATTTCAAGAAAAAAAGCTTCAACAGAGTCTTGAACCCAAAAAATTTCATTTCCCTTAATAGGGAGCTTTTGATCAGATATAGATTCTCTCGAGAAATATGGGATCAATTTATTTCCCTCAATTCGACCACGCAACCGTTTGTATTTTAGTTCAGGATAGAGCTCACTTAAATCTACTGTAATCAGATCCCCCGGGGGGGCATAAAGAGGAATTTGATAGTGAGATGTTTTTTCTCGACTCCCTTTTAGTAGTGGTTGGTAATAGCCCGTTATTAATCCTTCTGTGGAGTCGTTTTCTTGATGTGCCTGATAGAGATTGAAGTAACTATGAAAATAGTCGAATAATTGTTGATTCGAAGCGTCGCTAGGAATTTCAAGAGCTGCTTGGCAAGATTTTTCCCAAGATTTTTTCTTGATTAAAACGGAACAACTTCTCAGCCAGGCCGGCCAAGCTAGAATCAGATGATCCTGATCCATTTTTCCATTAATGCTGGCCCAATCTGCTTTCTTAAGTAAACCGTATTCTGGTATAACTTTTTTCTCTGGAGTTATCTCACACTTTTTAGATTCCTCGACAGCAATGGCAGGCTTCTCACAGTCACACTCTTTTTGTAGATCAAGCTGGCCACAGCTACCAATGAGGGCTAAGAGTGGGGTGATAAACAGATAGCGTAGTTTCAATGTAAGGTCCTTGGCATTTGAAGTTTAAACTTAGGAATTTTGGAATCAAATTGAACTGAATTTTGGGTTCGCATTTGGTATGTTCCATACATGAAACCAGTGGGAGTATTAATTTCAGTTGCACTGGTGTAAGTGTAACTTTCACCATTATTAATAATAGGCTGCTCACCTATCACACCCTCTCCCTTTACTTCTGAAGTCTCTCCCGCTGAATTTTCAATAATCCAATGTCGGCTAATAAGTTGAACGCTATGAGGGCCATGGTTATGAATAGTAATGGTGTAAGCAAAGAAATAACGGTCCTGGTTAATGAATGAGCGGTCTGCTAGGAATTGGTTATGCACGGTGATTTCTATTTCCGATACTGATGAATTAATCATTTATTTAATTAATCCTGAGGCCGGTGAGCTGGCAGATCCGCTGTAAAGCTTTTTAGCCATTCGTCCAGATAGGAATGCTTCTCGTCCTGCTTCAATTGCTTTCTTCATGGCACCAGCCATCATAATGGGGTCTCGTGCCGTTGCAATAGCTGTATTCATAAGCACACCATCACAGCCTAATTCCATTGCAATCGCGGCATCAGAGGCTGTACCGACCCCAGCATCAACAATTACAGGAACAGATATGGTATTAATAATAATTTCCAAATTCCAGGGATTTAGAATCCCCATTCCCGACCCAATCAACGAGGCGAGCGGCATAATTGCGCAGCATCCAATATCCTCAAGCTGCTTAGCAATGATAGGGTCATCAGAGGTATAGACCATCACATTAAAACCATCTTTAACTAGTACTTCAGCGGCTTTCAATGTCTCAACCACATTAGGGTAGAGAGTTGTTGGGTCCCCAAGCACCTCCAGCTTGACAAGATTATGTCCGTCTAATAATTCTCGAGCCAAGCGTAATGTTCGAATTGCTTCGTCTGCCGAATAACATCCAGCTGTATTGGGTAGGTATGTAAAGTCTTTGGGAGGAAGAAAATCTAACAGTGAGGGCTCATTAATATTCTGACCAATATTAGTCCTGCGAATAGCAACAGTCACAATTTGCGCACCACTCTTATCAATCGCAGCTCTCGTTTCTTTAAAGTCGCGATACTTCCCAGTGCCAACCAAGAGCCTTGAATGGAATGGTTTTCCAGCGACTATTAATTCGTCCTTCATCAGTTGAAATTTATCCACCGCCAACCGCCCCTACAATTTCTAGATTATCCCCGTCATTAATTGCTAATTTTGGCAAAAGACTTTTTGGTATAATTTCCCCATTTCTCTCAATAGCAAATCTTTTTCCAGCTAGTTTTAGCTCTGCCACTAACGCCTCAGCAGTCATTGATTGGCAGTCAAAATCTCGAATATTTCCATTTATAGTAATTTTCATATTAGAATACATCTACATTAATAAATCTAAATATAACCTATTTTATTTTATTATAAAAAATTGAATTTTTATCTTAGTAAGGTATCTATTCACTTTAGGGACACAATCCCTTTATTATTCCCAAAAGGAAACTAGAATGACAATTAATAATAGCCTGACTGACGGCGGATTAACGCCAAACATCAATGAAAACATTAAAGAGCGCGGCGATCAAATACCAGTCGATACTCTAAAAACTAAAGAAAAAGATTTATTTTATCGATCCCTGGAAGCGTTCTCTGATTGCGTTTAGCCAAATAGTGTTCTTGAAAATAGTCTAAGGCTCAGCTGATAACCTAAGGTTGCGAGCTCGGCATCGAAACGCTCACCTTCGTCCCTCATAAAAGCATGTTGCCCATTAAACTCATGCCAACTAAACACAATGTCAGTCTCTAGTAATTTTTGATGAATCTGCATGCGTGCGACTGTTGGAATATGGCTGTCTTGCTTCCCCCAAATCATTAACAGCTCACCTTTAATATCTTTTAGCCTGTCAATGCTATGTTGCCCAATTTTGTTTGGAATAGTATTTGTATGTAAATCGGTGGCATAAAAACAAGCTGTTGATTTAACCGCTGCATTTAAAGCGGCCCTAAAAGCTAAATGTCCGCCTATGCAAAATCCCATTGCGCCAATATGACCATTAAACCAGGTTTGTTTCTTAGCCCAATCGATCATGCTTTGGTTGTCAGAATCATAGCTTTCCACATCTTTTGCACTTTTATCAGCATTACCCTTATCACGACCGGCGTCATCATAAGCCAGAACTGTACCAATAGGATTAAGCTCATGAAAAACTTCAGGGACTAAAACAGCATAACCGTGACTGGCAATAATTTTTGCGGCTCGCTCTATAGGGCCCGTTTGTTGAAAAATTTCAGAATAAAAAAGTATGACTGGGAATTTTCCAGCCTTAGAGGGCCGATGAATATACGTCCTCATTGGTCCTGTTGGTGTATCTAAATCGATAAAGTCAGATTGGATTATCATAGCTTGCCTTCAAATAAAGGTGATATTTTACTTGATATTGATGGGATGCAAAAAGAAATAAGTATTAATAGTCTGCACTTCGTCCTGTTGAGTAATTTAATGGAACGTCATTTTGCCATTCCCCACAATCCTCGCATTGATGATCTTGCATTGTTGGGCAAAAATGCAGATTTTGACTATTACATGATTTGCATTTTGTTTCTCCATTTTTTTTATGGAGGTCAACGGCTACTTTTGTGCTGCCTAAACCATATTTATTGTCCATAATCACCTCAAATGATTCGGTCTTGGTTTTAAGTTACATTAAGTTAAGTTGATATTCAAGAGTTCTATGATTTTTTTTGGCATTGATCATACAGTACAGCAGCTCCTGCCTTTATAACAGCAGTGCCCTCTTTAATATCAAGCCTTGTTGTTTCGTTGGTGTACGAATCTTCCTCGTCTTTTGTTTTATCTAGTCTAAACTCTCGATCCTTAAAGAAAATCCAGACAGCATTTTTTTCATCAAGATATTTTAAATAAAAATTTTTATTTTCTGCGCATTGAAATTGAATGGCATCTTTTGGAGCCTGATTAACTTCCTCGTAATCTGTAGAGAATACATTTCCTAAGTTTAGATCGTCCAATTTTAATGGATAATCCGAGCAGGAGGATGCTAGGGCGCTAATCATAAAAATAATAATGTATTTCATTGGCCTTCTAACGCAGTGCTATCTAGAGACAGAGCAATTTTTTTATAATCTTTCATTTCGTCTTCTTTACCTTCAAATTTTGCAATTTTATACAAAAATAAATATGCTTGTAAGTGCTTTTTATTTTTAGTAATAACCTCATTAAAGGATTGCTTAGCTTCCTTTAGTCTATCTAAATGATATTGCGCCACTCCTAAATGATAGTGGGCTTCAACCTCATTAGGTTTATTGGCTAACCATTCAATAGAAACTTCTTTTAGTTTAACCCAGTTTTCTTTATTAATAGGGCCAACCACCTGCATAAAAAAAGGTAATTTTTCTTCAGGGGCATCCCAAAAAGGAGGCTCTGCTGCAGCGGTGATCGAGATCTCCTCATTCTTTGTTAGTATTTCTTTTATTACCTCAACAGGGACGCTGTAAAAGAATCCTGAGTTACCTGGAGTTTTAAAAGTTGTGACGCCAATGAGTTCCCCTTTATTATTAAACAGACCGCCACCGCTGGCACCCAATGAAAACCAGGCTGAGGATTGAATAATTTTATACCCATCAAGCTCATAAATTCCCTTTACAGCTCCAAGTGATGTATGTGGTTTAACCGTATTACCCCCATAACTTTTACTAAAAACTTCTTCCTCGTATGCCAGCTGCTCATTATCGCCTAAAGTAATTGGCTGAAGGTCCAGGTATTTAAATTTGAGAATGCACAAATCATGCCTCCAATCTGCCAGGAGTGCAAAAGGAGGATAACTCACTCCAAATTTTGTTACATGGATACCTTGCGCATCTGCAACAACATGACAGTTGGTTACAACATAATCTTTGGCAATGACAACACCAGAGCCGACCCCATGGTTACCTTGTTTATTTGCGGTGTGCACTTTAACAATTGAGGGGTTGAGGCTTAATGTAAGTTCTGTTGAAGGAGCTGCATAAAGACTTGATGAAAGAACCAAAATAAATAAATGAGTTAATTTAAGCATCCGGAATTTTTTATAGATTATATAATGGTGATAGAGCCTAAAATATTAAGTTAGTTCCGGCTAACTTTTAGCCACACTTGCTCTCGCCGCAGCTCAAACAAGTAAGGCAACCATCCATCATAATAGCGGCTTTTGTAGAACATTTATGGCACAGTTGAGCATCTTTAGGAAAGCCAGTTTCATCTAGCCCCCCACTATTCTTTTTAAGATATTCTTCTTTTTTTTCATCTATTAATTTTTTTTGATACTCGTCTGGATTTTTGCTCTTGAGCATTCCAATGCTTTGTAGATGCTGCTCAACCACTTGCCCCAATTCAGCGACAAGGCTTGGGATGTATTTTCCACCCTTCTTGTAGTAACCTCCATTTGGATCAAAAACACTTTCTAATTCCTCAACTAAAAATGTGATATCGCCACCCTTTCTAAATACTGCTGACATTACCCTTGTTAAGGCGACAATCCATTGGAAATGCTCCATATTCTTTGAGTTAATAAAGATTTCGAAAGGTCTTCGGTGTTCTTGCGGGGTGCCTTCATTCATAACGATATCGTTGATTGTAATATAAAGGGCATGCTCCGTGACGGGGGTTTTTACTTTATAGGTTGAGCCCGTTATTTTATCTGGGCGACCTAAGGGTTGTCCTAGCTGAACAATGTCGGCACTTTTCTTCTCTAATTCCTGCTTTACTTTTTCTTGGTCAACAACGCTGTAGCCAACAATTTTTTTTTCGATTTTAATTGCCATAATTTAATTATCCTTAGAATTTCCCGTAGTAACCCTCTTTGAGGGCGTCATATAAATTTGCTGCCGAATGAATCTCTCCGTCGTATTCAATCTCATCGTTTCCTTTTACTTCAATGGTTGCTCCATCATCTAATGTAAATTGATAGAGGGTATTTTCTAGGTCTTTTTCGGTAACGAGAACGCCTTGAAAGGCTTCTGGATTAAATCTAAAGGTTGTGCAGCCTTTTAAGCCTTTTTCATACGCGTATAAATAAATATTTTTAAAGTCTTCGTAATCATAATCAGTTGGAACATTGATAGTTTTTGATATCGAGCTGTCAATCCATTTCTGTGAAGCTGCCTGGATATCGACATGAGCTTTCGCCAGTATGCTTGATGAGTCAATGAAGTAATCAGGTAGCTTTTCATCTTCTTTTTCAGAGAATGGCATAGCGCTTTGGTTTACCAAATGTCGATAAGCTAAAAGTTCAAAGGAGAAAACATCAACCTTCTCTTTTGATTTCTTTCCTTCTCGGATCACATTGCGGCTGTAATGGTGAGCAAATGATGGCTCTATCCCGTTACTTGCATTATTGGCTAATGATAACGAAATTGTGCCGGTTGGGGCAATAGAGCTATGGTGAGTAAAGCGAACGCCATGAGTTGCAATTTCATCCTGCAGTAATTTGGGGAACTGTTGCATGTACCTACTATACCGGCCTAGCAAAACCCTTCCTTTTACCTGACTGCCAAGCTTGATGCCATCTTTAATCATCTCAGGACGCATCGCTAGCATTTCTGGTGTTACCTCAAAAGACTCTTCCATAATGGGGGCAGCACCTTTCTCTTTTGCTAATTCAATTCCAGTTTTCCAGCCTTCTTCGGCCAGCACCTTTGTAACCTGCTCAGTAAACTCTAATGATGCTTCGTCGCCGTAGGTCATTTGCATCATAGCCAATGATGAACCAAGCCCTAAATAACCCATGCCATGCCGACGTTTTCTAGCGATTTCATCGCGCTGCTTCTCAAGTGGGAGGCCATTAATTTCAACGACATTATCTAGCATGCGTGTAAAAATATTTACTACCGCCTTGTATTCATCCCAATCAAAAAAGGCTTGATTGGTAAAAGGTTGTTTTACAAATTTCGTTAAGTTAATGGAGCCCAACAAACAAGCACCGTAAGGTGGTAAAGGTTGTTCGCCACAAGGATTGGTAGCGCGAATATTTTCGCAAAACCAATTGTTGTTCATTTCATTTACTCGATCAATGAGAATAAAGCCAGGTTCTGCGTAGTCGTAGGTTGAAGACATAATAATGTCCCATAGGCGCTTTGCTTTTAGCGTTTTGTATACCCTGCACGCTACTTTTCCAGCATTGGGACCTTCTTGTTCAGTGAGGTACTTACCTTCAACTGGCCAATCTCTCCATATCACTTGGCTTTGATCTTTGAGGTTAAGCTTGTCTTCTTTTGCTTCTTTTGCAGTCACAGGGAATGCAAACTTCCAATCAGCATCGGCTTTAACGGCCTCCATAAAATCTTGAGTGATCAAGCATGACAAATTAAATTGTCTGAGCCTACCATCTTCTCTTTTAGCTTTAATAAAGTCAGTAACATCAGGATGTGCAATATCAAAAGTTGCCATTTGAGCACCTCGACGGCCACCTGCGCTAGAAACGGTAAAGCACATACGGTCATAAATATCCATAAAAGATAACGGCCCACTTGTGTATGCTCCTGCGCCGGCAACAAAAGCCCCTTTAGGCCGTAAAGTTGAATACTCATAACCAATGCCACAACCCGCCTTTAAAGTAAGGCCCGCTTCATGAACCTTATCTAAAATACCGGTCATACTGTCTTCAATTACACCAGAAACAGTACAGTTAATTGTGCTTGTCGCAGGCTTATGTTCCAGTGCACCCGCATTTGATGTGATGCGACCCGCAGGAATAGCTCCGTGTTGTAGGGCCCATAAGAATTGTTCCTGCCAATGCTCTCTTTTATCAGGTGTTTCAACATCAGCCAAAGCTTTAGCAACGCGAAAATAGGTTGCGTTGATATCATCATCAATAAATTTGCCTTGTTTAGATTTAAGTCTATATTTTTTGTCCCAGATATCCATTGATACTGACTGGAATGGTATTTTATTTTCTTCAGATTCAAGGCTGATTGAATTCTTTGGTACCGCTTTAAGCATGAAAGTCCCCTATGAAATGCGCTTATAAGGTAATGGAATTTGGAAAAATGCTTATTTTTCCAAAAACCACTACATATTGTGATTCTTAGAAAAATTCTAACATCTGGTTGTGGTTGGTCAAGTATTATTTGTATAGAAAACACAGTTTTTTTGCCCCAATATTGCACAAACACACAAAATATATATATAAAACAAATAGTTTTAAAATTAAAAAAATATTAATTAAATTCACAGTGTGAGAAAATAAAAATGATGAATCTTTTTTTATATAATTTAATCATTTCCTTGCTTTTGCCATTCGCCTTAATAAGGCTGCTTTATCGAGGCCTGATACAACCAGAATATTTAAATTTTTGGCATGAAAGGCTGGGGTGGTATTTCAGAAAAGACAGCGTCTGGTCAGAAAAAAATACACTATGGCTTCATTGCGTGTCAGTGGGGGAAACAAAAGCAGCGTTACCACTCATTAAGATGGTGATTAAGGATTATCCGGATATTAATATCTTATTGACTCATGGAACGCTAACCGGACGAAGAGTTGCTATAGATTACTCAGATAGAATCCATCGCTGTTATTTACCTTTTGACTTAAAATGGGCCGTAAAAAATTTTTTAGACCATTACCAACCGAGAATGGGCCTCATTCTTGAGACAGAAATCTGGCCAAATTTAATTGATCAGTGCTGCTCTCAGAAAATCCCATTATTTTTGATTAATGCTCGACTGTCTGAGAAATCATTAAGGAGTTATGCCCCATATAAAAAAATAATTTCTGAGGCGCTTAGTAAGCTCAAGCATATATATGTACAGTCGACGATTGATAAAATTAATTTTTCAAATTTGACCGAGCAACCTATCTCGATAATGGGTAATTTAAAATTTGATGCTCGACCACCAGAAGATATTGCTCAAAAGACTCACAAACTCAAAGCGCAATTAAAAATTAAAAAAGAATTTGTGATCGTTGTGAGCAGTACTCGTGATGGCGAGGAAGCTGTTATCCTAAAACTTTTCAAGAAAATAAATCTAGCAAATGCCCTTGTAATTATTATCCCCAGACACCCAGAGCGATTTAGTGAAGTCGAAAAATTATTTGATTCGTATCAACTGCCTTATAGAAAAAGAAGTGATTTGAAAAATTTAATCTCATGCCCCCATTATGTTTTAGGAGATAGCATGGGTGAGCTCTATGAGTATTATGGGTTAGCTAGCCTTGTTATTATGGGAGGCAGCATCAAAAACTTTGGATCGCAAAATATTATTGAGCCAATGCTATTGAATCGACCAATTGCGGTCGGACCATCTATTTTTAATTTCAAACACATTGTTGAGATCAGCCAGAAAGAAGGTTTGGTTTATAGGTTTCGCGGTATGGATGAGCTGGAGGAAATCATTCTTCAATTAATGAATGCGGAGGATTTGCGGAAAAGAATTGCTATAAAAACATCTAATTTTATTGAAAGGAATTCTGGGGCAAGCAAAAAAATATTACAACTGATTAATCAATACTTTTAATTAGAGGAGCAATTTTTTCAAAGGCTTCATGTTCAGATGATTTAATCCATTCAAATACAACCGATTCAGTGTTGGTAATAATGCAGCCACATTCACGAAGTCTGTTTAAAGCATTTTGTTTATTAGAAATATTTCTTGAGGCCACAAGGTCTTCAATAATAAATACATCCTTACCTTTTTTTAGTAGCGACATAGCTGTTTGAAGAATACAAATATGCGCTTCCATGCCCAATAAAAAAACCTGCGACCTTGTTCTCACTAGACATTTTTCAAAGGCAGGCTCGTTGGTGCAATCGAAGACAGTTTTTTCAACAAACCTGGCATCATGAAGTTGGGGGAGTATCTCGGTCAAGGTATGACCTAATCCTTTTGGATATTGCTCTGTAAAGATCTGGGGGATCCCTAATTCGTTACAGGCAGTTTGTATAACTTCAAGTCGCCTTATCATTTTATTGATGATTTCTTTAGGCATGGCCGAAGCAATCTTTTCTTGCATATCAATTATGATCAATTGGCTTTTTTCAGCTTGCGCAATCATACAGAGTCCGTGACAAGGTAATCATTAATCTCTTCTAGATCTTGTCTTGTTAGCATGCCGGCTGATAATTTTAAATTGATTATATTCATTAAGTAATTATAGCGTGATTCTAGGATATCCTTCTTTGCATTGAATAATACTTGCTGAGACACCAAGACATCCACGCTGTTTCTTAGCCCCTCTTGAAAGCCAATCTTAGTCGATTCTAATGTTAACGCAGCCGACTCCATCGCTTGTTGGTATGCTTTTATTTGTTCGAAATTAGTTTGTAAATTTAGGTAGTTTTCGCGCACACGAAGCTCAACCTGTCTTCGAAGGTATTCTGCATCTTGCTCTACTTTACTTTTAAGCAGCCTTGCTTCCCTGACTTTTGAGCTTGTTAATCCACCTGAAAAGATAGGAATACTCAATTGAACTCCCAATACGTCAGAGAACGATCGAGCCCCCTCATTATTGATTGTGCCATATGGATAACCACCTTTATCCCAGTTTCTGGAGCGGCTTGCAATGGCGTCTAACGTTGGATAATGACCTGCTTGTTTAATATCAATTTCACGATCAGCAATCATAATTTCATCTTCTTTGATCTTAAGCTCAAGATTATTTTGCTGTGCGAAAGAGACCCAATTCTCTATCGGAGTATCAATTTGAGTAAAAGAAACGACGGCATTTAGCTCCTTTAATTTTCCAGGCAATTCACCAGTTAATGCCTGAATTTGTCGTTTTTTAATTTTTAATTTTTGAATGGCCGCAATTTGCTGGGCTTCAATTAAAGCAGCTTTTGTTTTTGATTCATTGATATCGGTAATAGAAATCAGGCCTGCATCGTACCGGGCTTCTGCCTGCAGCAACTGTTCCTGAACGGCAGCGCGCTGGGCTTGCAGTAAGTCTATTTGATCCTTAGCCATTAATGATTCAAAATAAATCAAAGCAATTCGATACATCAGGTCTTGTTGTGATTGAATTAGCTGCTTATCTGATAAGCTTGTTTGCGACAGAATCTGCTTGTATCTTCCAAAAGCGCTGTAATCAAATAAAGGCTGGGTAATCGTAATGCCATAATCATAGCTATGATAGTCGGCCTTTGTACCGCTTAATAAAGTATTATCAATATTCGTATAAATTTTTCTTTGGTTATCATTTTCATCATATCCTGCAGTCATGCTGATGGTTGGTAAAAATAATGAGCGTCCTTGAGTAATTAATTCTTGTGTAGCTTCATTTTGAAATTTTGCCGATGAAAGGAGGGCGTCATAAGACAGTGCTTGTTGGTATAGACCAATCAAATCTTTTTCATCTGCAAATATGGAGGTATGAGACAAGAGAAGGGCTGTGATTATTAACAATAATCTTCTTGTCAAATAAAACAAATATGACTTATAGCACCTAATTTTTGAGTAACTTACAAACATTAAAAAATAAAACTCGAAGGCTTCCAATGAGATGTGAGCGGATCAATCACTGTATCAAAAAGTATTTTTTCTCCAAATTGGAATTCATCAGAACGTACAATTATTTTTGCTGTCATCATTGGATTTACGCCTTCGATGATAAATAATCGACCACCAATTTTCAGCTGCTCTCGAAGACCGATGGGCTCCTCTGGTAAGGAACCAGTAAAGACAATAACGTCATAAGGCGCCTCATCATTCCAGCCTAATAATCCATTGCTGTGATGATAAACTACATTGGTTATTTGATCTCTGTGGTGAAGCTCTTTTGCGCGGCTAATAAATTCTAAATGAATATCTAGGGTCATCAGACTCTGAGAGAGGCTAGCCAGTAATGCATCAAAGTACCCAGATCCAGTTCCTACATGGAGGACATGATCAGTTTTTTTTACATTAAGTGATTGAAGAATGCGAGCCTCAAGCTTTGGCGAAAGCATTTTTTCACCATGACCAATAGGAATTTCAAGGTCTGCAAACGCCACACCTTGATAGGCAGTTGGCACATAAGCTTCTCTAGGAACTAGAGTTAGGAGATTTAGAGTAACAGGGTCCAGAACGTCCCATGGACGAATTTGTTGCTCAATCATATTGAATCTTCTAGTTGCTTGAGTTTTGTCCATGACCATTTTGTAGTTACATTTGTTAAATCTAATTATATCTGAGAGCTAGTATAGTTCTTATGACTATTAACACCTAAAAAAATTCATTTATCGATAAATTCTCCTTGTGAAATATGGTAGTTTCGCGTAGTTTTAAAGGAATATTGCTAGGGGTCTATTTATACATTATAAATAGTGAGAAAAACCCTTTGAACCTGATGTGGGTAATGCCACCGTAGGAAAGCATCGTGATGCTTCTACGTTAATCAAAAAATAGGAGCTTGAATGAACGCAACAGACAAACAACTTAAAAATAATATTGATGATTTTGTTAATAATGATGCAACACTGGATCCATCATCATTTGTATCTTTCTCTAACTCAAAAAAAGTTTATATTGTAGGCTCGTCCCCCGATATAAGAGTTCCGTTCAGAGAAATTAGCTTATCAGACACACCATCTCAGTTTGGTGCAGAAAAAAATCCTCCCGTTATGGTTTATGACACCTCCGGTGCATACACGGACCCTACTATTTCAATTGATATTCGTGAAGGACTCCCCGCATTAAGAACAAAATGGATAGAGGACCGGGCGGACACAGAGATTCTTTCTGGACCAACCTCAATTTTTGGCCATGAAAGACAGGTCAGCCCTGAGCTTGAGAAAATGCGCTTTAATTTAAATAGAAATCCAAGAAAGGCGAAAGCCGGTAAAAATGTTAGTCAAATGCATTATGCAAAAAAAGGAATTATTACCCCGGAAATGGAGTTTATTGCAATTCGTGAGAATCAACGCAGAGACTCAATGTCTGAATTACTTCAAACCCAACATCCAGGACAAAATCATGGAGCAACAATTCCCCAAGTGATTACTCCAGAATTTGTACGCGATGAAGTTGCTCGAGGGCGTGCCATTATTCCCGCCAATATCAATCATCCGGAAACGGAACCTATGATCATTGGCCGGAACTTTTTAGTAAAGATAAATGCCAATATTGGTAATTCTGCCTTAGGCTCAAGTATCAGTGAGGAAGTCGAGAAAATGGTATGGAGCACACGCTGGGGCGGCGATACAGTGATGGATTTATCAACTGGTAAGAATATTCATGAAACACGTGAATGGATTATTAGAAATAGCCCAGTGCCCATTGGCACGGTTCCAATCTACCAAGCTCTTGAGAAGGTCAATGGTAAAGCTGAGGATTTAACTTGGGAAATATTTAAAGACACTCTCATTGAGCAGGCTGAGCAAGGAGTGGATTATTTCACAATACATGCAGGGGTTCGCTTGGAATACATACCGATGACAGCAAAGCGCATGACAGGCATTGTAAGTCGTGGCGGCTCAATCATGGCCAAATGGTGTTTAGCTCACCATAAAGAATCTTTTCTTTATACGCATTTTGAAGATATTTGTGAAATTATGAAAGCTTATGATGTGAGTTTTAGTCTAGGCGATGGTTTACGTCCCGGCTCTATTTATGATGCCAACGACGAAGCTCAATTTGCAGAATTAAAAACGCTAGGTGAACTTACCAAAGTTGCTTGGAAGCATGATGTTCAGGTGATGATTGAGGGCCCCGGACATGTACCTATGCATCTAATTAAAGAGAATATGGAGCTTCAGTTGGAACATTGTGATGAAGCCCCTTTTTATACTTTAGGCCCATTAACAACCGACATTGCTCCTGGATACGATCACATAACATCAGGTATCGGTGCTGCAATGATTGGATGGTATGGTTGTGCCATGCTTTGTTATGTGACACCTAAAGAGCATCTTGGATTACCCGAGAAAGAGGATGTTCGTATCGGGATTATTACTTATAAAATTGCCGCTCATGCAGCCGATCTGGCCAAAGGACATCCAGGCGTTCAGATTCGAGATAATGCATTGTCGAAAGCGCGCTTTGAATTCCGTTGGGATGATCAATTCAATCTTGGGCTAGACCCTGAGAAAGCCAAGGAATTTCATGATGAAACACTTCCTCAGGAAGGCGCAAAGCAAGCTCATTTTTGCTCTATGTGTGGGCCACACTTTTGTTCTATGAAAATTTCACAAGACGTTCGGGAATATGCTGCTGAGAGAGGGCTGACGGATCAAGAGGCTTTACAAAAGGGCATGGAGGAAAAGTCCATTGAGTTTGTAAAAAAAGGCTCAGAAGTTTATCAAAAAGTATAATGTTGACCTAACTTAAACCATTATGGATTTCTATCTTCTTTGGGTTGCAATTATCCTGGGCATAGTGGAGGGGGCAACTGAGTTCCTACCAGTGAGCTCAACAGGTCACCTCATTATTGCTAGTGATTTGTTAAATTTTAACAATACCACTCACGTAGTATTTGAAATTGTTATCCAATTGGGAGCAATCCTCGCCGTTGTGATGGAGTACAGAAAAAAACTGTTAGCAACGCTCCTAGGCATTACTCGAGAAAAGTCTGCACAAGATTTGGTGGTTAATTTAATCATTGCTTTTATTCCCGCCGCCATTCTCGGGCTATGTTTTCATAATCAAATTAAGGCCCATCTATTTAATCCTACCACGGTAAGCATTGCTCTTATTATTGGTGGAGTTGCTATGATTATGATAGAAAAGAGAGTGCCAAAGAAAGCAAATACAAGCCAAACAATTAAAAAATCTCAAGCGCTTGTGGTTGGCATAGCTCAATGCTTATCATTAGTGCCTGGTGTCTCTAGAGCGGCATCTACTATTATGGGCGGTGTAATTAGCGGCTTAGATCGCAAGGTAGCAACTGAATTCTCTTTTTACCTAGCTATTCCAATTATTTTTGCGGCATCCATTTTCGAGCTAATGTCCAATTGGGATATTCTAACAATCCATGACCTTCCAATATTTATTGCTGGATTTGCGGCTGCATTTCTAAGTGCTACGATTGTCATTCGAATTTTTATTCGATACGTTGCTAACCACACGTTTATTGCCTTTGGATGGTACCGAATAATTATTGGTATAATTACCCTGTATTATTTCTATTGATAAAGATAATGAAGGATTATTCAAGCCTTGACTTAACGCTTCTAGTTATTTCGGAGGAGGCAAAGATAAAACCTGTCTCAATTCGCGAGGCCCTAAAAAAACTAGACCATTTCGGATTTCCGTTAATTACATTTATTCTTGTCCTCCCATTTATGCAGCCATTTCCAGTCGGACCAATTAGTGTTTTGGGAGGAATCACATTTGCAATATTAGGAATACAGGTACTTAGAAAATACCCGTCCCCTGTTTTACCAGAAAAAATTCTTAATACAGCATTGGGTCAGAAAGGATGGGTAAGAATTGCTAAAGTGAGTAACGTAATTATTCATTGGTCAAAGAAAGTTACCAAGCCACGTTTGAATAAATTTGTATCTGCTGAGATAGGTATGAAATTTGAAGGGGGCATACTTCTTTTCGGAGGAATTTTGATGGCGATTCCATTTGGAGTACTTCCACTGAATAATTTTTTTCCAGGCCTTGCAATTTTATTTGTAGCGCTTGCACAATTTGAGAAAGATGGATTATTTATCTTAATTGCAATTTTTTGGCTATTCTTTTCAGTCTTATATTTCACGGTTTTTTTTATTCTTCTGTATTACATAGGACTAGAAAGTTTGCAATATCTCCCAGCTTGGCTCTCAGATATTATTTAATGAGCTATATTTCAAAAAAACTTATTTTGTGGCACAAAACTCATGGGCGACATCAGCTACCGTGGCAAAATACAGAAAATCCCTATGCAATATGGGTGTCAGAAATAATGCTGCAACAGACACAGGTATCAACTGTAATAGGCTACTATCAAAAATTTATAACTCGATTTCCTGATATTGACCGTTTAGCAATTGCTGATATTGATGAGGTTAACGAATTATGGAGTGGTCTTGGATACTACAATCGGGCTCGGAACCTTCATGCTGCAGCCAAAATTATTTCGAAAAATTACAAGGGTATTTTCCCTGATCAATATGAAAAAATACTAGAGCTTCCTGGAATAGGTAGAACAACGGCAGGCGCAATATGTGCATTTTCATTTGGTCAACATTACCCCATACTTGATGGTAATGTAAAGCGAGTATTTGCACGTTTTTTTGGAATTAAGGAATGGACTGGCCTACCTTTGGTAGAAAAAGAATTGTGGAAAATAGCAGAAAAAAATCTTCCTATGACAAGTATTCAGGTTTATACGCAAGCACTAATGGATTTAGGAGCAACATTATGTGTTAGAAGTAAGCCTCGGTGTGGCGAGTGCCCACTAAAAAATTCCTGTAAAAGCTTTCTTAATCAGTGGACATCAATTATTCCCTCACCTAAAGTTAGAAAAAAAATTCCAGTTAAGGAAGGTCATATTTTGATTGTGCAATATGCGGAACAAATTTTATTTGTTAAGCGCGATTTAAGAAAAATCTGGGGTGGATTATGGTCATTGCCTGAGCTGGAAAAAAAAGATGATTTAGATCAGTGGTTACTTAAATTTTTGAAGATTAAAAAAAGCCGGACTATGAATGAAGGAATTTACAATGCTACCTTTTCTCATTACAAGTATGTAATGCATTATCAACATATTTTGATTGATAATATAAATATTAAAATTCCAGAGAATCATCAATGGCTAGCCAAAACAGAAATTCAACAAGCTGGAGTCCCAACCCCTATAAAGAAACTACTGGTTTCTCTTTAAATTCTCATTAAAGGGTTGCGACCGTCATTATAAAAAGGCATCATTCAAACTAATTAATTTATATATTTAAAGGGATTGGTCATGGAAAAGATTTTTGGTCTAGTTGCACGGGTATTATTAGCACTTATATTTTTTATTACAGTATTGCTTATTCTCAATAATATAGTCACAACTCCCAATGGCTATTCATTTTACCAAGATATGTTAGGGGCAAAAGGATTGCCAGGAATATTTGCACCTATTAGTATTTTAATTCAATTTGTTTTTGGTCTTGCACTAATTCTAGGCTATAAGATAAAGATATCAGCTTATGTCCTTGCAGGGTATTCATTGGTGTGGGCAGTCATTTACTTTACAAATATTAACTTATTAATGTCCCTTCAATATTTAGCTATTACAGGCGGCTTACTTCACCTAGGCACCCAGCCAAATACTTGGATGAGCTTGGATAATATTTGTGCGTCTAGGAAGAAAAAATAATTTAGTTATGAAATTTCGAGCATGCGGTCTAATGCAAGCTTCGCTGATATTGATTCCTTTAGCGGAACCTTAATGATATTGACCGGGTTATTTTGAAGGATATTTTCTAATGTCCAGGCTAAATGCTGAGGATCAATTCTTGCCATTGTTGAACACTCGCAAACAACATGAGACATAAATTGAACTAGCTTTCCTTCTGGCTTCATTTCATTTGCAAGTCGGTTGACTAGATTTAACTCAGTACCTACTAACCACTTTGTATTTTTTTCCGAATTTTTTATGGTATTCAGGATAAATTCTGTTGATCCAACAAAATCAGAATTTAGACAAACTTCAAAAGGTGATTCTGGATGAGAGATCACTTGGCCGTCAGGATGTGTCTTTCTAAAAATATCAATGTGTTCTGTTCTGAACATTTGATGAACTGCACAATGCCCTTTCCATAATAAAACCTTAGATTTTTTAATCGTTGAAATATCTAGACCTCCCAAAGGGAGATCAGGGTCCCAAATTGGCATCTCCTCTAATGGTATTCCCATTTTATGCCCCGTCCACCTTCCTAAATTTTGATCAGGAAAAAATAAGACCTTCTCTCTTTTTTTAAAGGCCCAATCTAAAATAGTGGGGGCATTCGTTGAGGTACAAACAACACCACCATGGTCCCCACAAAACGCCTTGAGATCAGCTGCCGAATTAATATAAGTGATAGGCGTGATTGATTTGTCAAAGTCTAAAACCTTTGAAAGCTCTCGGTATGAACGTTCAACCTTAGTGAGGTTAGCCATATCTGCCATAGAACATCCGGCAGATAGATCTGGCAACACTGTGATCTGATCGGGCCTTGATAAAATATCTGCTACTTCGGCCATAAAATGAACACCAAGAAAAACAATATATTTGGCTTGTAACGTATCCACATATTTTGATAGTTTCAATGAGTCACCTGTTAGGTCGGCATGGCGATAAACTGCCTCATTTTGATAGTGATGACCCAAGATAACAATTTGGTTGCCTAAGGATTTTTTTGCTTGAATAATGCGCTCTTGGCAGTCTTCATTTTTCAGGCTCTCGAAAGCATCAAATTTAATTGTCGCGGTATTCATAAATATATTTTAACTTCTCAATCGTTTAATTTCATATAATTTTTCTAGAGCAATGACATTTGTCCAAGAAAAAACTCTTTTTTTAGCATCATTAATATTAACCCATTCAAAATCTGTATGTTCTGAAGGTGAGAGTTTTATAGAAATCTCTTCAGAAAGTTCTAATCCAAAAATATGTTCGGTGTTGTGCATTATATTAGGAGCATAACGATGCCGCCAGTGTGGGTAGATTTGATATTGATGATTAAGTTTCCAGTCCTGTAATGAATGCATGTCTACTTTAATACCAGTTTCTTCTAAGACCTCTCTTTTTGCAGCTTCATTAGGAGATTCAATGCCCTCAATACTTCCTGTAACGGATTGCCAATAATTTTTCTTATCTGCACGGTGGAGTAATAGCGTGCTAAATTGTTTGCTATAAATAACAACAAGGATAGATATAGGGATTTTGTAGAGTTTATTTATCAAATAATCGGCAATTTAAAAATAACACTTTCTTCAACACCTTTAATTTCAGAGACAACAGTATCGCTATATTTATTTATTTCCACAATTAATTGTTGAACTAGAATTTCTGGAGCCGATGCCCCAGCAGTAATACCAATATTTTTTTTATTTTTAAGGATTGAAGGATCAAAAAACTTCATATCGTCGATAAGAATAGCTTCAATATTATGTTGTTTTGCTATTTCTGCTAACCGAGAAGAATTAGAACTATTATTTGAGCCGACAACAAAGATTAAATCCTGATTGCCTAACATACCCTTAACAGCATCTTGCCTATTCTGCGTCGCATAACAAATATCGCTATTTTTAGGAGATTTAATATTAGGAAATTTAGATTTTAAGGCATCAATAATGATCGATGTATCATCTACTGAAAGTGTTGTTTGGCTCACATAGCTTATTTTATCTGTATCAATATTAGGTAATTTTTCAACATCATCAATTGATTCAATTAAGTGAATCGAGGCCTCAGGTGAATTTTTTTCTATTTGTCCCATAGTCCCCTCTGCCTCGGGATGTCCCTTATGCCCAATCATAAAGATATGATATTGACCCTCATAGAAGCGATTAACTTCATTGTGTACTTTAGTGACTAAGGGGCATGTAGCGTCAATAGGTATAAGGTGTAACTTATCTGCACTTTTTCTAACAGCTTTTGAGACGCCATGAGCACTGAAGATTATGTGGCTTCCAGAAGGAATTGTATGAAGGTCATCAACAAATATTGCCCCCTTTTGTTTAAGGTCATTGATGACATACTTATTGTGAACAACTTCATTTCTGACGTAAATAGGAGCCCCATATTTTTTTAATGCTTCTTCAACAATAATGATTGCACGCTCAACGCCCGCACAAAATCCTCTTGGGTTAGCTAAAGCAATATTTATAACACCAACCTTCATAATAAGCCTTTATTTAATAAATTTATGGCATGTATAATGCGTGTCTTTGAAAGAAAAAACTATGACAAAAACTGCAACCTTACTTGTTAATTGCCCCGATAAAAAGGGGATTGTAGCTTCAATTGCTAATTTCTTATTAACTCATAATGCTAATATTTTACATGCAGATCAACATCAAGATGCAGAAAATAATCTATTTTTGATGAGAGTGGAATGGGACATGGCTGATTTCCAATTAACTGAAAGTGAATTTAATGAACACTTTAAATTAATTGCACAAGAATATGCAATGACCTGGAAATTAAAATCTAATCAAATCAAGCCCAAAGTAGCCATTATGGTTTCTCAGTACGACCATTGTTTGGCTGACTTATTACATCGATACAAAAATGGAGAGCTAGATTGTGAAGTTTCTTTGGTAGTAAGCAACCATAAAATCACAGAGTCATTAGTTAATTTTTATGAAATCCCCTTCCACTTTATTGAAATTAACAAAGAAAATAAAATAGAAGCAGAACAGAGGCAGTTTCTTTTATTCGATCAATTTAATATTGACCTAATTATTTTAGCTAGGTACATGCAGATTCTTTCACCGGACTTTGTAAAAAGATACCCACAGAAGATTATTAATATACACCATTCCTTTTTACCTGCATTCATTGGAGCCAAGCCTTATCATAGAGCGCATGAGCGAGGAGTAAAGCTAATTGGAGCTACGAGTCATTATGTAACAGAAGCATTAGATGAGGGCCCAATTATTGAACAAGATATTGATCGGATTTCGCATCGTGATCAGGTCGAGGATCTTGTTCAAAAAGGAAGGGATTTAGAGCGGGTTGTTTTATCTAGAGCTGTTAGGTGGCATATTGAAAATAGAATATTATTGTATTCAAATAAGACAGTCATCTTTGATTAAATTATGGAAGCAGTGACTCACCAAAAATAAGGTGTTCGAAATTTTCTCGCTCTCTAATGACATGTACTGTTTCATCATCAACCATTAATTCTATAGCCCTTGGTCGAGAGTTGTAGTTAGAGCTCATACTCATTCCATAAGCACCAGTATCAAGAACAGCAAGTGTGTCATTATCCTTTATTGCTAATAATCTTTCCTTGCCTAAGAAGTCCCCAGTTTCACAAACAGGACCGACAATATCATATTTTTTTCTTATGCACTGATGAGCGTCAATATTAATAATCTCATGATAGGCATCATATAGAGAGGGTCGCATAAGATCATTCATGGCAGCATCAATAATAGCAAAATTTTTATTAGGGCCCTCCTTGATATACTCTACATTAGTTAATAAAACACCGGCCTTACCAATCAACGACCTACCTGGCTCAAAAATAACTTTTAGTTTTCGGGTGCCAATAACATGACTCATAGCTTCTGCATATTCTAAAAAGGTTGGTGGTAATTCGTCGTTATAATTAATGCCTAATCCGCCGCCGATATCAATATGTTCTATATGAATATCGAGAGTCTTTAGATGATCAATCAATGCAACTAATTTTTTTGTGGAGTCGATAAAAGGATTTATATCTGTAATTTGAGACCCAATATGACAATCAATGCCTTTAATTTCAATGGCATCCATATCCTTAGCAAGACAATATAATTCGACGGATTTATTTTCGTCGACACCAAATTTATTATCTTTTAGTCCGGTTGATATATAGGGGTGGGTTTTCGCATCTACATTTGGATTCACCCTTATGGAGATGGAAGCTTTTTTGTTTAAACTTTTTGCAACTGATTGGATTCTTCTGAGCTCCCCTTCGGATTCAACATTAAATGCCAATATATTATGATTGATTGCGAAACTAATTTCATTGATAGATTTTCCTATCCCTGAAAAAACAACCTTTCGTGGGTCTCCATGGGCAGCTATAACTCTTTTAAGCTCACCTTCGGAAACAATATCAAAGCCAGCACCTTGCTCGGCTAATAGATTTAATATTGCAATATTAGAGTTAGCCTTTACGGCAAAACAAACAAGAGGGTCAAATTGCTTAAAAGAATTTCTAAAACTATGAAATGTGTCAATAATGAGTTGTTTAGAATAGACGTAGGCTGGCGTACCATAATCTTCTGTAATTTTCTTAACAGGAACATTTTCGATGTAAAAAATACCATCATTTGAATGGATCATAGGCTTAGACATATATTTTAGGTGAAGCTAGTATGGTTTGTAAGCTTATTTTGATTGACTGGCTCTAAATAAGATTGCGGGTATTTTTCCTCTGGAATGTATAAAGGCCCTTTTGTTCCACATGAACCTAAAAGGTAGCAGATTATTAGTATTGAGGTTGCGGATAATATTTTCATAATTTTTTCCTTACAGTTCATTTTATCATTAAAAAAATTATTTACTTATATTTAGCTTAAGAAGTGACTGGGTAATGATCCCATTTACCAAACCAAATACAAGGGAAGAAATCATAAAAATAGGTATTAGATAAAAAATTCCATCATGTGGAATAATCCAAAGCCTAACAATTAGGAATTGACCAACAATGTGTGCGAATGCGGCAATTAAACTCAAGCTGATTACACTAAAGTATTTATTATTAAGGCCCTTAAAAATAAATAAAAATATAAGGCTAAATAGCGAGCCAGTAAGACTTAAAAAAAATGTTGGGCTGAGAAAAGTACCTACAATAATGCTCACAACAAATACTCGAATGACTGATACCCAGACCGCCGTTACAAAATCGAATCTTATTATTGTGAAGAGAACGATAATATTTGCAATGCCTGGCTTAACACCAGGAATTGGACTTGGAAAAAAAAATTCAATCAATGAGAGAGCAATTGCAATCGCTGCTAATTTTGCTACGCGATGATCCTGGTGATTAATTTTAATAATTGAGGGAGTCATGTTCCGATTGATTGCCAATGATTGAGATAGACATTTTATTTGGAACACATACGATAGTTTGATGTAATTGATTGATCCACCCTTGATGGATGCAGTATTTTTTAGTACAAGGCGATTTTGAAACTCTTACTTTTCCAGAGTCAATAATAATTTCAGTCTTGCCAATAGGCCCATCAATAACCTTGGTTATATTTTGATTGAGGCTAAATGTACCTATATTTTTATTACCCATTTGAATTTTAAGATATTCACCTTGCGGAAAATTCCACAACATTAAAGTTAGGAATACCGTCAGCCCAATGAAAAAGAAGATTAGAAATAAATCCCCAATTAAAATTTTTTTAGTTAACTGTGAGTTTATCTTTTTCAATTTTTTCATGCCATTTTATCAAGTTCAACATATCATGACTAATAATAATCTTCCCATCAGCCATAATGACCATATAAAAGTTAATGCCTAGCTCCTTTGCGATAGAATTCTTTAAATTTTCTGGGGCAATAAATAACGGCTTCGAATAAACATCGGATAATGCCCCTGAAGACTCAGAAGGAGGCATTAGTACCGTAGCAGATTGCGCATTATTTGCAGGAAATCCAGTATTGGGATCAATTAAATGAGAAAATCGTTGATTATCGACCATAAAATATCGCTGATAGTCACCTGATGTTCCGATTGACCATCCAGGCTTGAGGGTAACTGTTGCAATTGAGTTGGGTTCTCGCGGATGCTGAATTCCAACCACCCAATCTCTATCACCATGCTGACCTAAAGCCATTATATTTCCCCCAATATTAATGAGTGCATTATTAATATTGTTATCAATAAGAATTTTCTTTGCTTGATCGAGTGCGTAACCTTTAGCATAGCCACCTAAGTCCAGCTGAATATTTTTATTTTTAAATGTGAAGTAATTCTTATAAAAACTAATATCAGACATGTGCGGGAGATTTTTTCGTAAATCTTGAATATGAGATAAATTAGGCATAGTGTTAGCAAATTGATCTGAATGAAACCCCCAGCTTTGTATAAGCTTTCCTATAGCAGGATTGAAGTACCCATGAGTTTTAGATTCAAGTTCTATATTATGATTAATGATTGAGATAATTTCATTATCTTCCGTTCTATAATTCCTGCCATTTCGAATGGATTCATTAATCTCATTAAGAATACTTTTTTCCCAGGGATGCAGGTAGTGATGAAGTCGTCGAAACTCCTCAAATACTAACTCTATTGAATGTACAGCAGCCTCTTCATTTTCTCCAAACACCTTTATTTCTACAATGGTTCCAAAGATGTAGTCTTTTTTTTCAACTATTTTAGCCTGGTGACATCCAGCGATAAAGAAAAATACAATAAAAATTAATTTATTGAAGTGCATTAATTACAAATTCAGCAACATTAATGTCAGACTGTTTTTGAATCTCTACTAACCCCGTAGGGCTTGTCACATTAATTTCAGTGAGGTATGGACCAATAACATCAATACCAACAAAATTTAGTTGGTTTTTAATCAGATAGGGTTTGATCCTATTAATAATAATTTCGTCCTTGGCATTAAGATCTCTAATGAGTGCGGATCCACCCTTTGCAAGGTTAGCTCTTATTTCGTCTGGCCGTGGAATCCTTGATAAACCATACGGAAGAGCAACCCCATTAATAATAATAATGCGTGTGTCACCATCTTTAATCTCTGGAATGAATTTTTGGGCCATTATTAATTGATGAGTTTCTCCAATCATAGTCTCTAGGATAACGTTAAAATTTTTATCATCCTTAGTAACCATAAAAATTCCATTTCCTGCCATGCCATGGAGGGGCTTAAGAATAATCTTTTCATGTTCAGAAACAAACTCCTTGATTGCACTAATTGAAGACGTAACAAGTGTTGGCGTAATCAGGTCATGAAATTGCAGAATAGATAATTTTTCATTATGATTTCTAATAGCAGTAGGATTATTAAATATTTTAATATTTGTATTCTTAAGGTGATCTAGGATATATGTAAGATTTAAATATGCAGCATCAAATGGTGGATCATTTCTTATAAAAATTTTATTAAAATAGTTAATATTATTTTTTGATTTTTTACTGGCGGTTATTGTTTCATTGATTGTTAGGATCTGAGAACATTCCACTTCAATATTCTGTGTAGAGTCAATTGAAATAGCATCACAGGTCGTGTAAAAAATATTTATTTTCTGCCGCAAACATTCTTTCATTAAAAGAGCGCTAGTGTCTTTATATAAAGCCAATTTTTCTGGAGGGTCTATGATAAAAAGATAATTCATATCCTTATCCTTTCATTTCTCTTGCTGCCGCAACTAGCGCTAGCCTTGCAATCACACCATAAGCATAAAAGCGGTTTGCTTCATCATCACAAGGTCTTCCTTGATCAGGCATGATGCATGAAGTTTCGAAAGGTTGCGGGATAAAATGCATTCCAGGGGAATTGAGATTCTCATCCTTCCCTTTATTTATATGAACACGAAAAAAACCGCCGACAACAAAATGATCAATCATATATATAACAGGCTCTGCCACAGACTCATCAATGGATTCCTCACTATGAATTCCTTCTTGAATAATAACTTCAGTAACTGATGCACCGCCTTTAATAACAGACATTTTATTTCTCATCTTACGATTTAGGTTTAAAACATCCTCACTGTTCTTAGCAATCATAATTCCCATACCATAGGTGCCTGCATCGGCTTTTATTACAACATAGGGCTCATGAGTAATGCCATACTGATTATATTTAGCCTGTATCTTTTCAAGCATATTAGAAACAATTAACGACAATTCTTCTTCTCCTAACCTCTCTTGGAAATTTAAATTTTTTAATTGTTTAAAATATGGATTAATTAACCAGGGGTCAATATTGGTAAACTCAGAAAATTCTTTAACAACTTCATTGTAATAAGAAAAATGATTTGTTTTCCTTCTGATGTGCCATCCTAAATGTAATGGTGGTATTAGGCTTTGTTTAATTTTTTTAAGAATTTCTGGCTCACCATCAGAAAGGTCGTTATTCAATATAATGGCGCAGGGACGGTATACGGTATTTTTATCAACCTGAATTGCGACATAATTTCCATTTCGGATAATTGGATCAATTTCTATTGATAAGCTTTCATCGATAGGCAACACAAGCGTCTCTGTGACTTCAGGATTAATTGTACCTATTCTTACCTCAACCCCTGATTTCCTTAAAATTTCCGATAGTGAAAACAGATGCTTTAAATAAAATATATTTCTTGTATGCCCTTCTGCAACAATGATTACCTTCTTTGCTTCAGGGCACAATTTTTCCATAGCTACTGATACTGCCTGAATAGAGAGCGGGAGAAAAGTTTCACACAGGTTGTTAAATCCTGCTGGGAAAAGATTGGTGTCCACTGGGGCAAGTTTAAATCCAGAGTTTCTCAAATCAACAGAAGCATAAAAAGGAGGCTGGTATCTCTTCCATTGGCTCTTGAACCAATGCTCTATATCACAGCTGTGATGAATAATAAAATTTTCTAGGTGCAGAAGTTCCGCGCTGGGTTTAACCTTAAGGGTAGGGATCATAAGGTTAAATCTTTGGCTTGAATATCAGCATGATAGCTGCTTCTAACCATTGGGCCGCTTGCTATTGATGAGAAGCCCAAGGACTCCCCATTTTTTTTGAGCTGCTCAAATTCTAACGGAGTCACATACCTTTCGACCGGAAGATGATGTTCTGTGGGCTGTAAATACTGTCCAAGTGTAACCATGTCAACTCTATGATTTTTTAAGTCATTTAGAACGTGATTAATTTCTTCCATAGTTTCTCCCAGGCCAAGCATTAATCCAGATTTAGTCAAAATATTTGGAAATTTATCTTTAAAGTCTAATAATAATTTAAGTGAATGACTATAGTCGGAGCCAGGTCTGGCTTGTTTATATAGCCTCGGGATTGTTTCTAAATTATGATTAAAAACATCTGGTGGTGACGTTGAAATTATATCTAACGCTGTTTTTTCACGACCTCTAAAATCAGGCACAAGAATTTCAATTTTAATATGATTATTCAAACGTCGTATTTCTTTAATACAATCAACAAAATGTTGCGCCCCTCCATCTCTAAGATCATCCCTATCAACACTAGTGATGACGACATATTTTAGGTCAAGCTGTTGAATGGCTTCGGCAAGTTTTTTGGGTTCATTTATGTCTGGGGCGTTGGGCCTGCCGTGAGCTACATCACAAAAAGGACATCGCCTAGTACACAGGTCCCCTAAAATCATAAATGTCGCAGTGCCTTGACTGAAACATTCCCCTATATTAGGACAGCTGGCTTCCTCACATACTGTATTTAAATGATTCTTTTTTAGGAGTGATTTAACGCGATTAAATTCCTGGCTATTGGGCAGCTGCATTTTTATCCAGCTGGGCTTAGGTAGCCTCTCCCTTGGAATAATTTTAATAGGTATCCGGGCCATTTTTTGCTGGCCAATCTCGTTTCTTTGCGAAGTAATTTTACTCATGATGCATGCTTAAATTAAATTGAAGAAGTTTAGTTAATTCACTGATAATCTCAGAATTATTATAATCTTTATTAAGGTCTGACACTTGGGTCATTTCCAGATTATCTATTCCACAAGGGGATATTAATAAAAATGGTGAAAGATCCATGGCAACATTAAGACTTAGGCCGTGGTAGGTAAAGTTATTTTTTATTCGCAACCCTATTGAGGCAATTTTTTTTTCTAACACATATACTCCAGGAGCCTCTTTCTTTGAGTGCCCCTTAATATTATTCTTTATTAGTAGCTCGATAATAGATTTTTCAATGATGCTAACAAGTTGCCGTATGGTTAATTGATTTTTAAGCAAATTGATTAATAAATATACAATTACTTGTCCTGGGCCATGGTAAGTTATTTTTCCACCACGATCAACAAACACATGAGGGATATCACTATCTGGAATCTTTATATCTTTTTTGTTTAAACCTGTTGTAAATATTGCTGGATGTTCAGTAATCCATATTTCATCCTGACTAGGATTGTGGGCTATATAATCTTTCATCATTTGCCATGTTTCTTCGTATGGAGTTGCCCCTAAATTTTTTATAATCAAATCCATAGCTAGAGAACAAATTTAGTCATTGGATGTGAAGATAAATCGATATAAATTAAGTCCAATTGTTTTTTTGTTGTGACATAAATGGTGCAAGTCAGACTAATAAATTTTCCTTCTTTGCTAAATTTAGATTCAATTTTTTTGGTATTAAAATCCTCAATATGCTTTGTAATTAATACTGATATTTGGTTTATAAAATCTTGATGAGCATCCCCAATAATTTTAATTGGAAAATAACATGGAAACTCAATTAGCGATTCTGAAGAATCTTCAGTCATGTTTATTCCTCCAGGATTACAAAAGTTTTCACCTTTAATTCATCAGATAATAATTTTGACATTACATCCGCACTACTTTTTGTCGTATAAGGGCCAATCATAACCGAATAGAGTAAGGCTTTTTTTGTTATTTTATTTGTCATTTTATCTAGGTTTATTTCACTAATCTTACCAAGCAATTTTATTGCATTACCTTGATCAGAAAAGGCACCAATTTGAATATAGAATTTCTCTTCCTGGTTTAGTTCTTGAATTGAGGTAGATGAGGGATCAATTACCTCTACCTTTACTAGCTCGCTCCCTTTTTCAATAATTTCAAGACGATGTGCGGCTGCATATGATAAATCTATGATTCTATTTTTTACAAAAGGGCCGCGATCATTGACTCTAATAACGACAGATTTTTGATTGATTAGATTAGTTACCTTTACATAACAAGGCAGAGGAAGCGTTTTATGTGCGCCGGTCATCTCATACATATTATATACCTCACCAATTGACGTTTTATTCCCATGATATTTTTTCCCGTACCATGATGCGTATCCAGTTTCGTTATGAGGCTTTAGTTCTGTCATGGGAATATATTTTTGGTCAAAAGCTAAATATGGGCGACTGGCCCAACTATTTAAAGTTTCTTTTTTTGGAACTGCATTAGGTATTTTATCTAAATCCTCGGGAGTTTCTTTGTGCGGCCCATCATCCAAGTAATAGCCGCCTGCATTAGAGTTGGATTCGGAATTCTCTTTCGGCATCATGGCTTGGCAACCGAACAATAGAAATATAAAAAGAATGGAGATAATTTTTGTCATTAGTTTGCAATTAAAGATTTATTAGAATAAAGATTCATTATGATACCCATACTGATCAATGATACAACCATTGAGGTGCCACCGTAGCTAATAAAAGGTAATGGGACTCCCACTATCGGCAATAGACCAGAGATCATTCCTATATTAACAATCACGCCTGTAAATAATGAAACAGTGAGGCCAGCCGTCAGCAATCTTGAGAAGGTATCCTGCATTTTTGAGGCCATCCACATGCACCGATAAAAAATTAGAACGAAGAGCACCAATATGCATATGACCCCAAGAAATCCAAACTCCTCACTAAATACTGCAAAAATAAAATCAGTAGTAGTTTCAGGTAGAAAATCTAGGCGTGTTTGAGTTCCATTGGACCAGCCCCTCCCAGCAAGACCGCCAGAGCCCACAGCTATCATTGATTGAATTGAATGATATCCAGCCCCTAAGGGGTCGTTATAGGGGTCAATTAAATTTAGAACTCTATTTTTTTGATACTCTAGCAAGGAACTCCAAATAACAGGGAGTGATAATAGCAAGCCGGTAAAGCTTACGATAATAAATTTGATGGGTAAGCCCGCCAGAATTATTATTACCAACCCTGACCATAAAATAAGAAGTGATGTGCCTAGGTCGGGCTGAATTAAGACTAAATAAAAGGGTATGGATATCAATAAGGCTGATACGAAATGGACTCGATAGCCAATTTTATTATTATTCTTTTGGTATACCCAAGCAAGCATAAGTGGGAGGGTAATTTTCAGAGTTTCAGAGGGCTGAAGATTAAAAACTCCTAAATCAATCCACCTTTGAGAGCCGTGACTCTGCACGCCAAATAAATCAACGAATAACAATAATAAAATGCTGATCATATAAAGCCATGGAGAAAAAATTAATAATAATCTTGTCTTGGTGTGGCATATTAAATAAAGAAACCCTAGTCCCACAGAGATATTCATTGTTTGCGACATGATGTGGCTGATATCCTGTTGATTGGCACTGGCCAGAATGACTAACCCGGCAACTATAAGCATAATAATCAAACCAAAAAGAGTTCGATCAATTTTATTAAATAGATAATATTCAAGATCAGTTAATTTCATGGCTTCAATTCGCTAGTGAGATAGTAGTCAAATATTTTTTTTGCAATTGGACCTGCGACCGATCCTCCATGACCTCCATTTTCTACAATCACAGCTATTGCAATTTTAGGTTGATCAGCTGGAGCATAAGCAATAAAAAGCGCATGGTCTCTAAGCCGTTCGTCTATTAAATTTTCATTGTATACTTCGCCTTTTTTTAGGCCAAAAAGTTGAGCTGTACCTGTCTTTGCAGCTATTTTGTATTTGCTATTATTCCCAACGAAAGCTGCCGTCCCCCCATCCTCTGTAACATTCTCCATGCCCTCCTTAACCCATGCAATAGTTTTCTCAGAAATAGCCAGAGGGCTAGTGATGTTAAAGCCCTGTTGAAGCTGCTGACTATTCAGTAGTAGATGGGGAGTAATAGGAGTATTAGGACTTGAAATTCTTGCTGTGGCAAGAGCGAGTTGCAAGGGTGTCACCTGAGTGAAACCTTGTCCAATACCTGTGATAGCCGTTTCACCAACATACCATTTCTGATTAAATCGTTCTTTTTTCCATTGAGCATCTGCCAGAAGGCCTGACTTTTCATTTGGTAAGTCGATCCCAGTTTTTTGTCCAAATCCAAATGTTTTTAATGCTTTATTGAGCTTAGGAATACCAAGCTCAACTGCCAACCCATAAAAAAAAGTGTCACATGACACTGCTATGGCTTTAATTATATCGACGGCTCCATGCCCATCCCTTTTCCAGTCTCTAAAAGGCCTGGAATTATTTACTGAATAATACCCAGGATCATTGATGCTATAGGGGGGCAATCTTAGTTGATTCTCTAGACCAGCAACTGCAACAAAAGGTTTTATTGTTGAGCCTGGGGGGTATAAGCCGTTTATTACCCTGTCAAGCAGAGGTTTGTCTTTAGAGTTATTTAGCCTATCCCAATCATGATGGTTGATGCCGTCAATAAATAAATTAGGATCAAAATTTGGCATGCTAACATAAGTTAAGATTTCCCCATTCTGAACGTTAATCGCTACAAGTGCTCCCCTTTTATTAGCAAAAGCTTTCTCAGCAATTTCTTGCATTTCTATATCAATCGTTAGATAAAGGTTGCTTCCTTCTACGGAGGGAAATTTTTCCAGAGTTGTAATCGTATTACCAGTCGCATTAACCTCAATCTTTTTGTACCCAGACTTACCATGTATTTTAGATTCATACTGGTATTCGACACCAGATTTTCCAATATGATCTGTTCCTCTATAATTTGACAGTTGATTATTTTTCTCAAGGCTTATTAAATCATTTTTATTTATACGGTTGATGTAGCCAATAAAATGTGAGCCTAATGCGCCGAGAGGATAACCTCTTTTTAACTTTTCCGTGAGATCGATATTCTCAAATCGGTATTTATTAGCAGAAAATATAGCTACTTCTTCTATTGTCAGATCACTTTTGATAGGGATAGTTTCAGAGAATTCCTTGTCCTTAAGAATCCTTTTATATTTTGTGATGTCATCTGAGCTGATGAAAACAACATTGTTTAATTGATTGACTAGACCCTCTAAATCAGTGATTTTTTTGGGATTAATTTCAAGGTTGTAGCTTAAATAATTCTCGGCAAGTATGACCCCGTTTCGATCGAATATCATCCCCCTTGATGGTGTTATTGGAAGCAGCTTAATGCTATTACTGTTAGCTTGTGTCTCATAATATTGATGTTGTAAAATTTGAATATAAAAAAAACGAGCAATTATGAGCAAAAAAATTAACATAAAGAAATTCAACATGAATTTCAATCTATTGGTAAGGATAAATTTCACATAGTATTTATCCATCAGAGCCTTAGTTTTTATTTTTCAAATATTGAAATAACTTTTGGTACCCAAGACATATGAGGAGCGTGAGGATTATTTTGATTCCATAAAGACTATAATCTTTATCTAATTGGTAACTTATTGAGGTCATGAATAGTGAGAGTTCTGCAATTAATAAGAGGATTAAATGCTGAATGAAGATCATTCGGGCTGATGTAAAAAATAAATATTTATTGAATATAAAACTTGAAAAATAAACGATAATAAAAATTAACGCATATTGGCCTATTAACTCTCCAACGAGAATATCGCTTATTAGCCCTAATATAAAAACCTTTAATAAATTTAAATTCAGGAAATTACTAGCTATTAAAGCAACAGATAATGCTACACAATAATCTGGCATAAGTTCAGGCGCGCTTATCAAGGGTAAACTTGTATGCATTAACATTAAGGTAGCTAGAAAAATAACTGCCCCAATCGTTAACTCATTTTTTTTTAAATGCTCCATTTTTCTCATTTGATCCCACTTAAAAAAACTCTTACTTGAGAATGTGTTGTGGGGTCAGATGTTGGAGCAATTAATAAATGGTTAAATTGATTAGTAACTACGGGTTTAATATCGATGATATTTCCTATTTTAATTCCCTTCGGATAAATTCCATCAATGCCTGAGGTCATAAATTGCTCACCAATCTTCGCGACCCTGTGGCTAGGAAACATTTTAATTTCTAAATATCCGGAGCCAGTACCTCTTAAAATAACGTTATCTGTTCCTTTTTCGAGAATTGCAGGAACGATATATTCTCGAGCAGTGATTGGAGCGACTTCGCTATAATTTTTTTCAGTTAATATGACCTGCCCAACTAAGCCTAGATTATTAATGACAGGTGACCCAACCTGAATCCCATCATCCTGACCTTTGTTAATTATGATAGATCTCTTCCCATTTATAACTGTTGGTAAAATAATTTCAGCGCTAATAGACTTTATTGCTAGATTGCTAGCTATCTTCATTGAGTTTCTTAGTATTGAATTTTCTGCTTCAAGAAAAATCAACTTCTGATTTTCTATAGATAATTCTATCATCGAGTTTTCTAGTTGACTTTTCTCTTCAAGCAAAGCTGACTTTGTAGTCAGAGTCTCTTTAACAGACTCGCTAATTTTATTTGGTAAATTTAAAAAATAAATTAATGGGAGCTTTATATAAGAACGAAATTGCTTTATGTCGGGCTGTATTTCTTTTCTGTAATCAAGCCCCATTAAGAGAAATGACACTAATAAAAGAACAATAAAAGAAAAGATAGGGGATTGATTGGTATTAAATAGCCTAAGTTTTTTTGTGGAATGTCTTCGCTTCATTATTCATATGTAAACGAATTTTTAAATGCATCTAGAGAGTCTAATGTCATGCCACAGCCTCTTACTACACAAGTTAGCGGGTCCTCGGCGACAATAACTGGGATTCCAGTTTCTTCCATTAAAAGACGGTCTAAATTTTTTAATAATGCCCCTCCGCCTGTTAATACCATGGCAGTTTCTGAAATATCAGCCCCTAGCTCAGGAGGTGTTTCTTCTAAGGCAGTTTTAACAGCACCTACTATTGCATTAAGAGGCTCACTTATTGCCTCTAATATTTCATTGCTGCTTACCGTAATTTTTCTAGGCAATCCTTCAGACAGATTTCTCCCAGTCACTTCCATTTCCAGTAATTCCGTCATCGGGAATGCGCTACCAATTTTGTGTTTAATTTTTTCGGCCGTTGGTTCAGAAATTAAGGTTCCATAGTTTCTTCGGAAATAATCGATAATGGCTTGATCAATTTTATCTCCACCTACTCTGGCAGAGCTTGCATAAACGATGCCACCCAAGGAGATTACTCCAACTTCGGTTGTTCCTCCCCCTATATCGATTACCATTGAACCTGTTGCTTCGTTTACAGGAAGACCAGCACCTATAGCGGCAGCCATTGGCTCCTCAATAAGGAATACTTCTTTTGCGCCTGCTCGTTCAGCAGATTCTCTTATCGCTCTTCTTTCGACTTGAGTTGCACCATACGGAACACAAATGACAATTCGTGGGTTGGGAGTAAACCAATTTGATTTATGAACCTTGTTAATGAAGTGCTTGATCATATCTTCGGTGACATTAAAGTCAGCAATTACTCCATCCTTCATAGGCCTAATGGCGACAATATTCTGCGGTGATCGTCCTAACATCGACTTAGCTTCTGCTCCAACTGCTAATAATGTTTTTTTGGTGCGATGACCAGCGGGGCCATCCTCATATCTTAAAGCTACAACAGAAGGCTCATCAAGAACAATGCCTTGCCCTTGAAGGTAAATTAATGTGTTGGCGGTACCTAAATCGATCGCAATGTCATTAGATACAAATTTTTTAAGAGAAGAGCCGAAAAAAGAGAACATTTTTACCTTTAATTTTATATATTGTCATTGAAGAGTCGTTACTAAACCAATGTATAATAACTGATTATTCAAATAATTTTAACAAAACTGGCATTATTTTTATTATGACTATAAGTAAAAAAGACATAGAAAAAATTGCGCATCTTGCTCGAATTAATATTTCACAAGCAGAGGCCGAACAATTAGAACAGAAGCTAATAGGCATCATGTCATTAATTGACAAAATGCAGGCCGTTAATACCGATAATATTGAGCCAATGTCTCATGCATTAGATATTTCTCAGCCATTAAGGGATGATGTGGTGACAGAGTTCGACTTAAGAGAAAAAATACTTCCTCTCGCTCCAGAAATTGAGGAATCTTTGTTTATTGTCCCTCAGGTCATTGAGTAATATGTTAAATTTATCACTTCAATCCCTCTCCTTAGGTTTAGAAAAGAAAACTTTTTCAAGCCAAGAGCTAACCAAATTTTATTTGGAAAGAATCAAGCGCCATAACACGTCATTAAATGCATTTATTAGTATTGATGAAGATAAAAGTTTATTGATGGCAAAAAAATCTGATGAATTAATTGCCGAAGGCCGACCGTCTCCACTTACCGGAATTCCTATTGCACAAAAAGATATTTTTTGTGCACAAGGCTGGCCTGCTACGTGTGGATCTAAAATGCTTGAAAATTTTATTGCCCCATATGATGCGACGGTGATAGAAAAATTTAATGCAGCGGGGGCCGTTAATATTGGTAAAACCAATATGGATGAATTTGCGATGGGCTCATCTAATGAGACCTCCTATTTTGGCCCTGTAAAAAATCCTTGGAATTTGGAGCTTGTTCCTGGAGGAAGTTCTGGTGGAAGCGCTGCTGCGGTAGCAGCAAGGCTTGCACCAGCAGCGACTGGAACCGATACGGGCGGCTCTATTAGGCAGCCAGCATCATTATGTGGTTTTACTGGCCTTAAACCAACGTATGGGTTGGTTTCACGTTACGGAATGATTGCATTTGCTTCAAGCCTGGATCAGGCAGGACCGATGGCTATTAGTGCAGAAGACTGTGCATTAATGATGAATGTTATGACGGGTCATGACAAAAGAGATTCAACCAGCGTGGAAAGGGACAAAGAAGATTATATGAGCCAATTAAATGGCTCGATTAAAGGATTGAAAATTGGCATTCCTAAAGAATTTTTTAGTCAAGGACTAGACCCCTCAGTTCAAACTTTGGTTGAAAGTGCCATAGAACAATATAAAAACCTTGGCGCAGAAATTATAGAAATTTCATTGCCTAATAATCATCTTGCCATCCCAGTTTATTATGTTATTGCTCCAGCAGAGGCATCAAGTAACTTATCTCGGTACGATGGGGTTCGTTATGGTTATCGAACGAAGGAATACGACGATTTAATGGATATGTATTTTAAAACAAGGCAAGAAGGCTTTGGCAATGAGGTTAAGCGCCGGATCCTAATAGGGACATACGTTCTGAGTGCAGGATATTATGACGCTTACTATTTAAAGGCACAAAAAATTAGACGACTAATATCTGAAGACTTTACTAATGCTTTTAAAAAGTGTGATGTGATCATGGGCCCATCTGCCCCTTCGGTTGCATTTAAAGCGGGCGAAAAAAAAGAAGATCCCTTGGCCATGTACATGCAAGATATCTATACTATTTCTACTAATCTTGCTGGTCTTCCAGCAATGAGTATTCCAGCCGGATTTACAAATAACCTTCCAGTTGGATTGCAGCTTATTGGTAATTATTTTAGTGAGGCAAAATTATTAAATATTGCACATTCTTATCAGCAACATACGGACTGGCATCTTCAGTCAGCTAAAGGATTTGATTGATGGATTGGGATATTGTTATCGGTATTGAAACTCACGTTCAATTGAGAACAAAATCTAAGCAATTCTCCGGCGCATCTATAGAGTATGGTAACGAACCAAACTCTCAGGCCTGTCTGGTAAGCCTGGCTTACCCTGGTGTGCTTCCTGTGTTAAATCATGAGTCGGTTAATTGCGCAATTAAGTTTGGACTGGCCGTTAATGCAGAAATTGCTCCGAGATCAATTTTTGCTCGAAAGAATTATTTTTATCCTGACTTACCTAAAGGCTATCAAATTAGCCAATTTGAATTGCCTATTGTTGGGCAAGGAATATTATCTATAAATGTAAATGGACAGAATAAAAACGTTAGGATTTTAAGGGCACACCTGGAAGAGGATGCTGGAAAGTCATCCCATGGGGTGTCACAAGGAAAAACAGGAATTGATTTGAATCGAGCAGGAACGCCCTTACTAGAAATAGTAACAGAGCCAGACATGAGCTCTGCTGAAGAGGCAGTTGCTTACTCTAAAAAACTTCATGAGCTGGTCCAATGGATTGGAATTTGTGATGGCAATATGCAGGAGGGAAGTTTCAGATGCGATGTAAATGTTTCAGTTAAGAAAAAAGGTACCGACATCCTCGGAACTAGAAGGGAGATTAAAAATCTTAATTCTTTTAAATTTATCAAACAAGCAATTGATTATGAAGTGAACTGGCAGATTGAAACCCTTGAGGATGGAGGAAAAATAGATCAAGCAACGATCTTGTTTAATCCAGAAACGGGAGAAACAAAAGCCATGCGATCGAAGGAAGAAGCAAACGATTATCGATACTTTCCAGACCCAGATTTATTGCCACTTTTAGTTACCCAAAAGCAAATTAATGAAATAAAGCAGACAATGCCTAAGTTGCCAGGTGAGTTTCAAGAGCTCTTTGAGAAAGAATTGGGATTATCTGAATATGACGCCTCAGAAATAACATCCAACAGTAATGTTACGAAATATTTTCTTTCGCTTGTAGATTCTGGAGTTAACCCTAAGCTTTCTGCTAACTGGATATTGGGGAGTTTGTTTTCACGATTGAACGAGGAAGATATTAACATTTCCCATTCACCCATTGATGCAAAGAGATTGGCTGAATTAATTAAACGTATTGAGGATTCAACTATATCCAATAATGCCGCTAAGAAAGTGTTTGATTTTGTATGGGACAAATCAGATATAACTATTGATAAGGCCATTGAAGATTTAGGTTTAAAACAAATTTCGGACAGCGGTGAAATTGATCAATTAATTGATGAAGTATTAAAAAATAACCAGGCTATGATTGAAGAATATCGATCTGGCAAAGAGAAAGCATTTAATGCGTTAGTGGGGCAGATTATGAAAGTCTCCAAGGGTAAGGCTAATCCATCTCAGGTTAATGAAATTTTAAAGAAAAAAATAACTAAATAACTCCAAACATTTTTTGAAATTCTTGGATTTTAACTAGCTCGTCCTTGTATAGATTTGACTGATCAAGGTAAGAGACAATGTCAATTAAACTGATGATGGAATGAACAGGCAACTTTAGATTTCTTGAGGCCTCCTCCGTTGCTGTTAACCCATGAGATCCTTTTTCTTGTCTGTCTATGGCAACAAATACCCCAACAGGGATGCCGCCGTTGGCTTTAATTAATTGGTTGGACTCATTAACTGATGTGCCAGCAGAAATAACATCATCAATAATTAGAACATTGCCATTGATAGGGGCGCCAATGATAATCCCCCCTTCGCCGTGATCTTTCTCTTCTTTTCTGTTGAAGCAATACGGAATATTTAGCCCCTGTTCTGCCAATGCAATTGCAATTGTGCTGACCAGAGGAATGCCTTTATAAGCAGGTCCATACAACATATCAAAATTTATATTTTTTTCGATAATTATGTTCGCATAGAATTGCCCAAGTAATTTTAAGCTGTCACCATCATCAAAAGCCCCCAGATTGAAAAAATAAGGACTTTTCCTCCCTGCCTTGGTCAGGAAGTCACCAAATTTTAAAACATTTTTTCTAATTGCTAATTCAATGAATGATGTTTTGTTTAATGTCATATAATTTAATACCTCATGAAGATTATAACCTTAAATTTAAATGGAATTCGATCAGCTGCTAGAAAAGGACTTTATCCTTGGCTAGAGTCTCAGAATGCAGATTTTGTTTGCCTTCAAGAATTAAAAGCTCAGGCGAAAGATCTGGCTGATGACATAAGGGCACCGAAGAATTATTTGGGCTATTTTAGTTATGCAATCAAAAAAGGATACAGCGGAGTAGGAATATATAGTCGCCTGAAGCCAAATAAAGTAACTACCATTTTAGATATCCCAGAGATTGATGATGAGGGGCGCTATATTGAGCTTGAATTTGATTCATTGATTATTATTTCTGTATACCTTCCGTCGGGATCAAGTGGTGATGAGCGCCAGGCATTCAAATACAAGGCCCTGGAAAAAATTATTAAAATTTTTGAATTAAAAATTAAACAAGGAAAAAATATTATAGTTTGTGGCGACTTTAATATTGCGCATCATGAGATTGACTTAAAAAATTATAAGGGTAATAGAAAAAATTCCGGATTTCTTCCAGCTGAAAGAGCCTGGCTGACTAATTTATTTGATAATGTTGGCTACAACGATGTGTATCGTAACTTATACCCTGAGCATTCTGATGAGGCATATACTTGGTGGAGTAACCGTGGTCAAGCATGGCTAAAAAATGTAGGGTGGCGAATTGATTACCAGATAGCAAATAGCTCCTTTGCTACTAAGGCATTAACTGGAGATATTTATAAAGAGACTCGATTTAGCGATCACGCACCTTTAATAATTAATTACTCAGATTAGGATTTATTCCAAGGGGCAATTTTGATAAGAAGGAGCATTCCTGGTATTGCAATAAAAAAACAAAATATAAAAAAGTTATGCCAACCAAATAAATCAACCAAGTAACCGGTTGAAGCATTGGTAAAAGTTCTCGGTACTGATGCAAGGCTCGTAAATAGTGCAAATTGGGTCGCAGTAAATTTAGGGTTCGTAGTTTTTGCGATATAAGCAATAAATGCAGTAGTCCCAAGTCCGGCAGCAAAAAACTCCAATCCGACCGTAATCCCTAATATTAAAGGGTTGTTTCCGGATATTGCAAGCCAAGCAAAGCTTAATGTAGCAAACATTTGCATAAATCCAAAAATCCATAGAGCACGATTAATCCCAAGTTTAATCATCCAAATACCACCTAAAATACCGCCAATTATGCTTGCCCATAACCCTGAGTTTTTTGCAATGATACCAATCTCGGTCATTGTAAAACCAAGGTCCATATAGAATGGGGTAGCAAGCGCGGTTGCCATGCTATCACCCACTTTGTATAGAAAAATAAATAGTAAGATCAACAATGCCTCTTTTATTCCCTTGCGATTAATAAATTCCCTGAATGGCTCAATCACTGCCTCCTTGAGCGTTTTAGGTTGTATTGTTTTTAATAAAGGTTCTTTTATTAAGATTGTTAGTATGATTCCTGGCATCATAAATAAGCCTGTAATAAAAAATACAAGATCCCATGAAAAGACATCAGCCAATATAAGGGAAAGAGAGCCGGGAATTAAGCTTGAAATTTTATATGCATTAACATGGATGGCATTGCCAAGACCCAGCTCATTGTCTAGGAGCAACTCTCTACGATACGCATCAATTACTACATCTTGGCTAGCACTAAAAAAAGCAATGGCTATTGATATTATGGTGACTGTTACTATCTGAGATTTTGGATCTATGAAGCCAGCGATGCTAATTGAAGATAAAAGTAATACCTGGAAAATAATTAACCACCCTCTTCTTCGTCCCATTGGAAATGAAAATCGATCGAATAGTGGGGCCCAAAGGAATTTCCATGTAAAAGGAAATTGAATTAATGCAAAAAGACCTATTGCCTTTAGATCTAAGCCACTTTCCATCAACCAGGCTGGCAATAAGCTAATTAAAATAAATAAAGGGAGGCCAGATGTAAAGCCAGTAAAAAAACAAATGATGACTTTTTTGGTTAAGAAGCTATTTAATAAATTAGTTGGTTTTACCATTGTTTTATTTTGAAACTAATTTATATAAGGCTAGAGCTCCAAATAGGTTGGGAATGAATTTTACGGACTGCTTATCAGTAAGTATCATGCGGTCGGTAATCTTAAAGCGGTAGTTTTCACAAAAACTATCAAAATCTTTAATGGTACATAAGTGGATATTTGGGGTATTAAACCAAGCGTAAGGCAATTCATCTGAAATAGGCATTCTCCCCATTATTATTTGAAACCTATTTCTCCAGAATCCAAAATTTGGGAAAGTGACTATCACTTCTTTTCCAATCCTTAACATTTCTTTTACTACCATTTCAGTGTTTTGCATGGACTGTATTGTCTTGGATAGTATAACGACATCAAAAGAATCAGTTTCAAATTCTGATAGCCCAGATTCAATATCAATCTGAATGACATCGATATTGTTTTTTAAGGCCTCTAACCAATTTTTCTCACCTTTTTCAATACCAAACCCAGTGATATTTTTTTTAGATTTTAAGTAATTAAGTAGCTCACCATCACCACAACCCAGATCTAATACCCTTGATCCCCTTGGAACCCAGTCAGCGATAATTGAAAAATCATACCTTGAAGAATTTTTAGTTGTACTCATTTGGCTCCTAACATTCTTTGAAAGTAAGATCGTAAAATATTATGATATTTTTCATCTGACATAAGAAATGCATCATGACCACTTGATGCAGTTAATTCAGCGTAACTAACGTTAATATTATTATCGAGCAAAGCCTTAACTATCTCTCTTGATCTCTTTGGGGAAAAGCGCCAATCGCTAGTAAAAGAGATAATTAAAAATTTTGATTGAATGCCTTTAAATACCGTGCTGAGTTTTTTCTTATTACCTTTAGTGGGGTCATAATAGTCCAGTGCCTTTGTCATTCTAATGTATGTGTTTGCATCAAATTCATTCGCAAATTTATCACCTTGGTAATTTAAATAGGACTCAATTTCAAATTCGGTATCCAGGTTATATTGGTAATTTGAATTTTTAATTCTTCTGCCAAATTTTGCTCCCATTACATCGTCAGATAAATAAGTGATGTGGCCAAGCATTCTCGCAATACGAAGTCCAGCTCTAGGCGTGACCCCTGATTTGTAATAATCCCCTTTATTGAAGTCGCTGTCTGTAACTATTGCCTGACGAGCAACCTGATTAAATGCTATATTCTGTGCGGTTAAATTAGGCGCTGCTGCAATAACTATCGAATGCTTTAATTTATCTGGGTATTGGATACTCCATTGCATTGCTTGCATTCCACCAAGGCTCCCACCTAAGACCCCAGCTAATTGTGAGATACCCAGAAATTTAATTAACTCATTTTGTGAGTTGACCCAATCTTGGATTGTCACAATAGGAAACTTTGATCCCCATGCCTTTTTGGTTTTTGGGTTAATCGATTTTGGGCCAGTGCTGCCGTGACTGCCTCCTAAATTATTGACGCCAATTACAAAAAATTTATTCGTGTCGAGAGGTTTATTAGGCCCAATAAGACTATCCCACCAGCCAGGGTGTTTATCCTGATTAGAGTACCGGCCCGCCAGATGATGGTTGCCTGATAATGCATGACACACTAGGACAGCATTATCACGCTTAGTATTTAATTTTCCGTAAGTTTCATAGGTTAATTCATATTCGTTGAGCATGACGCCGCTATCTAGTTGCAAAGGATTTTTACAAACAAATATTTGTGGTTTTACGATACCAACTGAATTTTTCTCTTTCATCATTTAAATTATACTTTTTTAATCCCAATTCATCATTAAATAAATCCTGACGTGACTCTAATTTTTGAATTGATATCTTGATATTGATTGATTGATATGAATTTTGCAGACTGAAAAATCGCTTTGACTTGGTCGGCTTGATTGTAACCATGCTCAATGATAAGTTGCCCGCCTTCTTTCAGATAGTCAGGCGAATGATTTATTATTTTTTCGATATCTGAATAGCCTTTATTATCAGAATAAAGTGCCGATGGTGGTTCGAATTTCAATTCATCCTTATTTAAATAAGGATCGGTGCTGTCAACATAAGGAGGGTTACTAATGACCAGGTCAAACTGAGTCTTAGGAAGATTTTGATACCAATCACTCCGGAAAGTCTTAATATTTTTGAGGTCAAATTTTTCAATATTTTTTTGTGCAATCAACAGGGCATCGCTTGAAATGTCAGCGATAATAACCTTTGAGCTTTGATAGTGCCTTGCTAAGGTAATGCCTATAATTCCGCTTCCTGTTCCAAGATCACAAATATTCATGCTCACCTCTTTTTTATATTGCTTCAAAACAAGGTCAATTAAGAGTTCAGTGTCTTGTCTCGGTATTAATACATGTTCGTTAATATGAAAAGTTTCCCCATAGAAGTCCCATTCATTAAAAATGTAGGCTAAAGGTTTTTTTTGTAATCTAAGCTTAACGATTTCTTGGATAAGGACAGACTCTTCGTTGCTTAACGTTATGGGTTGGACTGAAATAATCTGTGAATAAGATTTTTTAAGGACATACTCAAAAATAAATTTTGCCTCAATCAGGCTTTCTCTTTGAGATAGACCTAGATTTTTAACAAAGTCCTCTGTGATTTCTTTTTGGACGATACTTAAAGGCCCCATGCTTAGTCTTGGTCAAGTTGAGCTAATAGGTCGGCTTGATGCTCTGTTGTTAGGGCCTGAATTAGATCATTTAAATCGCCATCCATAATAAAATCTATTTTATAGAGGGTTAAATTAATTCGATGGTCTGTAATGCGGCCCTGAGGAAAGTTATAGGTACGTATTCTTTCACTTCTATCGCCACTTCCTATTAGTGATTTTCTCTCTGTTGCTATTTTTGATTCCTGCTCTCTCACCTGAGCGTCTTTTATCTTAGCAGCAAGAATGCTCATAGCTTGCGCCTTATTTTTATGTTGGGAGCGGTCATCCTGACATTCCACAACAATGCCTGTTGGTGCATGGGTAATTCTAACGGCAGAGTCTGTTTTATTAATATGTTGTCCGCCCGCTCCTGATGCCCGGTAGGTGTCAATTCGAATATCCGCAGGATTGATCTCCACATCACTAATTTCATCTGCCTCTGGCAGGACAGCCACCGTGCATGCTGAGGTATGAATCCTGCCTTGCGTTTCTGTATCAGGCACGCGTTGGACTCGGTGACCTCCAGATTCAAATTTTAATTTTGAGTAGGCTCCCTGCCCAATAATTTTCGCAATCACTTCTTTGTAGCCTCCAACCTCGGCTTCGTTCATTGACATAATTTCTAATTTCCAATTCATGCGCTCAACAAAACGACTGTACATCCTAAAAACATCACCCGCAAAGAGGGCAGACTCATCACCTCCTGCGCCAGCTCTAACTTCGAGAAATATATTTTTTTCATCATTCGGATCTTTTGGTAGTAGCAAGGCTTGTAGCTGGATATCAATTTCTTCAAGTCGCTCTTTCCCTGTTTCTATTACCTCCTGAGCAAAAATCTTCATTTCAGGGTCTGATAACATTTCTTTTGCATCATTAATTTCTTTTGTGTGTTTTATAAATTCCTCATAAATGTTTACTACTGGCAGGATGTCGGAGTGTTCTTTAGATATTTTTTTAAACCTTTCCATGTCCTTAGTGACTTCTGAATTGCTTAATTCTTGATTCAATTCTTCAATGCGCGCTTTAAGAATATTTAATTTATTTTGCATCGAAGGTTTCATAATTTTTTAGTCTTTTAGGTTATAAATATTTTTTAATAAATCCGTCACTTCATTATTTTTCTCTGTGGCAGATTCATTCAAGGCTTTGGTTGGGTAATGTAAAAATTTCTTAGATAAATTTTTACTTAGCTTATCAAGGACTTCGTCGACGGACTTGCCTAGCTTTATGTCTTTATGGGCTTTTATTAATTCTTTTGTTCTGAAGTCCTCAAATTGATCAATGAGCAGTTTAATGCTTGGGGTTATAGTTCTTTGATTTATTTTCTTATTATACTCATTGACATACCTCTGAATAATTAACTCAGCATCTTTAACTGCCCCCTTTCTATTTTTCATCCCTTCTTGTGCCATTTCAGCTAAATGGTCCAAAGTGTAAAGAAATATATCATCTAATTTACCAATTTCTGTTTCAATGTCCCTTGGTACAGCAAGATCAATTAAAAGCATGGGTTTATGTTTTCTGAGTTTAATGGATTTTTCAATTAGCCCGAGGCCGATTATTGGAAGTTGACTCCCGGTACAGCTTATTACAATATCGTATTGGTGAATTTTATGATTAATGTCGGCAAACAATATGGCATCTGCATTGATTTTACTTGCCAGACCTTTGGCTTTTTGAATGGATCGGTTTGCTATAGCAATTTTTTTAGGGTTTTGGTCTGAAAAGTATTTAGCGCAGAGTTCGTTCATTTCACCCGCACCTACAAATAAAATATTAATATCATCTATGTTCCCAAATATTTTTTTGGCTAGCCTAAAAATGCATGAAGCGATCGTGGTGCTGCTGGCGCCGATATGCGTTTTAGACCTAACTTTTTTTGCTGTTTCAAATGACTTTTGAAACAATTGAGACAATATTTTTCCTTGAGTCCCCGCGTAATCTGCAAGCTTAGAGGCTTGTTTTATTTGCCCTAAAATTTGCGTTTCGCCTAGAATCATACTGTCGATTCCTGATGCCACTCTGTACGCATGAGAGACGACCATCAGGTCTTGATGGTGATATATATTTTTTTTTAAATCTGTTACGGAAATTTGATGGTAATTAGCGAGCCATTGTATGACTTGGCTGGCTTGTCCCGTGGTGAAATAAATTTCCGTTCGATTGCAAGTCGATAAGATAACCACTTCTGTTGAAAAAGTTTTTTTAATCTCAACTAATGCCTCGGTTAAGAGGTCTGTTTGGAAAACAAACTTTTCTCTTAGTTCCAGGGGGGCTGTTTTATGATTAAGTCCTATAACGTTTAAATTCATATTAATATGTTGCGCTCGCTTTATCTTATTTGTTAAAAAAGGTTAAAATAGTTATTTTACAATAATAATCACTTTTAAATTAGGAACACACAGTATATGGATAAAACATTTAGAATTGCGCCAAGCATATTGTCTGCAAACTTTGCAAAGCTAGGACAAGAGATTCAGGATGTCATTGCATCCGGAGCAGACATTGTTCATTTTGACGTCATGGACAATCACTATGTCCCTAATTTAACTATTGGACCTTTAATTTGCGAAGCAATACGCCCCGTGACGGATGCGATTATTGATGTGCATTTGATGGTCAAGCCAGTAGATCGAATTATTCCAGACTTTGCAAAAGCAGGGGCAAATATTATTACCTTTCATCCAGAAGCCTCTGATCATATTGATAGAACGTTATCATTGGTTCGAGACTCTGGCTGTAAATCTGGACTGGTATTCAATCCTGCAACTTCATTAGATTACCTGGACCATGTGATGGATAAAATTGATATGGTGCTTTTAATGTCAGTCAATCCAGGCTTTGGAGGACAAAAATTTATTCCAGAAACCCTAAACAAATTAACCATGGCGAGAAAAAAAATTGATGCCTATATGGAAAAAACTGGCCGGACAATTTGGCTTGAAGTCGATGGCGGGGTTAATGCAAATAATATTGCTGAAATTGCTAAAGCGGGAGCCGATACTTTTGTGGCGGGGTCTGCTATTTTTGGCTCGGGTAATGATAACGACCCCAACCGATATGACACCATTGTTAAGTCTTTGAGAGAGTCGCTTTCCAAGGCTTAACAATTGAGCAATATAAAAAATATTAAAGGCATTTTCTTTGACCTTGATGGCACACTGTTTGATACTGCGCCGGAGCTTGCGGAAGCCGTCAATCAAATGTTAGTGGATTTGAATTTTGAGGAATTAGACCCGCTCGATATTAAGAATTTTATTGGGCGGGGAGCGGATAACTTAATAAGAAAATCAATTTCCTTGGCTAGTCAATCAAGCCCAGAACCTTTCTTTGATGAAGGAAAGATATTATTTCAGAAGCACTATATCTTGAATGCCGGACTTAGCAAACCATACCATGATGCCGAGGATACGCTAAAGGCATTAAAAATAAAAAATATTTACCTCGGCTGTGTGACCAATAAACCTAAGATTTTTACCGATAAAATATTAAGTCAGTCAGGCCTTTCGATATTAATGGATATTGTAATTTCTGGAGACTCACTCGAGAAAATGAAGCCTGATCCACTCCAAATCAATCACGGATGTGAGGCGCTGAGCCTAAAGCCTAATCAAGTTATTATGGTAGGAGATTCCTCCAATGATATCGAGGCCGGTTATGCCGCGGGGACTTTTGTAGTCACCGTTCCCTATGGCTATCATCATGGAGATTCGATCGATTCACCAAAGGTAGATTTAGCCATCAAAAATTTATCGGAACTAACTCAGGTCGTCAATTAACGTTAATGTTTACTTCCATTTCAAGCCAGCAATTTGATAACTATAAAAGCCAAGGCTTTAACCGTATACCCATTGTTCTGGAATGTAATTCTGATTTAGCAACCCCACTCTCCATTTATGCTAATTTGGCCAATAAACCTTATAGTTACCTCCTGGAGTCGGTTGAAGGAGGTGAGAAATTTGGACGTTACTCTATTATCGGTTTGCCATCAAATTTTGTCATAAAAATTGTGGGGGAGACTATTCGTATTTTTAAGCATGGGGTTTTAGATAAAGAGATTAATGATCAGAATCCCTTGGATTTTATTGCAGATTTTATGGCTACTTTTAAAGTTCCTGATGATATGAATCTTCCTCGATACTCTGGGGGGCTTGCAGGTTATTTTGGTTACGAAACTATTCAGTATATCGAGCCTAAGCTTCAAAAAAGTTACTTACAGGATCAGTTAAATTTACCTGACATATTGCTGATGTTATCCGATGAGATTATTGTGATTGATAATTTTTTGAATAAATTATTTTTAATTCATTATGCCGACCCAGACATTCCAAATGCTTATGCATTAAGCATTGAAAAACTACAAAAACATATGGAGGCAATTGCCTCTGTCACTGATTTTCCAAAAAATCCTATTACACAAGCCTCAGTTCCTAAGTCAGAATTTGGTGAGGAGGCCTTCAAAAAGTCTGTCATGAAGGCTAAGGAATACATTTATGAAGGCGATATAATGCAGGTTGTATTGTCACAAAGGATAAAACAGGACTATCAGGCCGAACCGTTGTCATTATATCGAGCCTTGAGAACTCTAAATCCTTCTCCTTATGTGTTCTTTTACCATATGGATGACCATTATGTTGTCGGGGCATCGCCAGAAATTTTAGTGAGACTCGAAAATAATAAAGTTTCTGTGCGTCCGATTGCAGGAACAAGACCTAGAGGAAAAACGGAGACAGAAGACCTAAGATTTGAAGCTGATCTCAAGGCTGACCCTAAAGAAATTGCTGAACACGTTCAATTAATGGATTTAGGTAGAAATGATATTGGAAGGGTTTCTAAAATAGGCTCAGTCAAGGTGACTGAGAATATGAATATTGAAAGGTATTCACATGTAATGCATATTGTCTCTAATGTTGAGGGTCAGATGAAAGATAAATTAACCGCCATGGACGTTTTAAAAGCAACCTTTCCAGCAGGGACAGTCAGCGGCGCCCCTAAAGTAAGGGCCATGGAAATTATTAATGAGTTAGAGCCGACCAAACGCGGAGTCTATGCAGGCGCTGTGGGTTATTTAGAGTTTAATGGGGATATGGATGTGGCCATCGCTATTCGAACAGGCGTAATTAAGGACCAGACTCTTTTTGTTCAGGCGGGCGCAGGAATTGTTGCAGACTCTGTTCCAGAAAATGAATGGACTGAGACTCAAAATAAAGCCATGGCCATTTTAAAGGCGGCTGAACTTGTTCAGTCTGGAATGGGCGAATAAATTTATGTTATTAATGATTGATAATTATGATTCATTTACATACAACCTAGTTCAGTATTTTGGAGAGTTAGGCCAAGATGTTTCTGTCTACCGTAATGACCAAATTTCTATCGAGGCTATTAGAGCGCTTAACCCAAAATTTATTGTTATTTCTCCGGGGCCTTGCTCTCCGAATGAGGCAGGCATCTCTTTAGAGGTTGTAAATGCCTTTAAGGGCGAAATTCCAATATTAGGCGTATGCCTTGGTCACCAAACAATTGGTCAGGCATTTGGAGGCAAGATTACTTATGCAAAAACAATTATGCATGGCAAAACCTCTTTAATACATCATACCAATCAGGGAGTTTTTAAGGATATTAAAAGTCCCTTTACAGCGACCCGGTACCATTCCTTGGTCATTGAAAAAGCGTCATGCCCGGATTGTTTTGATATTACGGCATGGACAGAGGACGGAGAAATAATGGGTATTCAGCATAAATCTCTACCAATAGAGGGGGTACAATTTCACCCAGAGTCTATTTTGTCCGAGCATGGCCACGACCTTTTATCTAACTTTATAAAAAAATATGAGTGAACACTTTAAACATTGCTTAAATCATTTGACTAAGGGAGCGGATCTTTCTTTTGATGAGATGTCGGCTTTAATGAATGATCTTATGTCAGGCAATCTAACGCCAGTACAAATTTCAGCTTTAATCACTGCCATCAAAATTAAGGGCGAGAGTGTTGATGAGATTACCGGGGCAGCTTCTGTCATGAGAGAGCGAGCAAATCAAGTTAAAATAAAAAACACCCAACACCTTATTGATACATGTGGCACTGGGGGCGATAGTCTGCAAACATTTAATGTGTCGACCATGAGTGCAATAATTGCAGCTGCAGCCGGCGTCAAGGTGGCAAAACATGGGGGCCGGTCAGTCTCCTCTAAGTGCGGAAGTGCTGATGTGTTAGAGGCCTTAGGGGTTAATGTTAACCTCGATCATGTTCAAATTGGCGAACTGGTTAATAACATTGGCATTGGTTTTATGTTTGCGCCAAACTATCACCCCGCCATGAAGTATGTGGCTCCTGTCAGAAAAGAATTAGGGGGGCGTACTTTATTCAATTTGTTGGGGCCATTGACCAACCCAGCGAGAGCTAAACAACAACTATTAGGCGTCTACCAAAAAGACCTGACCATTGTCTTGGCCAGGGTGTTAGAAAAAATGGGGAGCACGCACGTTATGGTCGTCAGTGGCGAGGATGGCATGGACGAAATTTCAATCACTGGAAAAACATTTGTGGCTGAATTAAAGAATAACGCTGTTGTGGAATATGTGGTTGAGCCAGAAATGTATGATATTCCTATAGGCAGGCTAGAAGATATTACGGTAAAGGATGTGATGCACTCTAAAGCGATGATGATGGATATCCTAAAAGGCAAACCTTCTGCCGCTAGAAATATTTCATTATTAAATGCCGGTGCCGCAATTTATGTAAGTGGTTTGGCGGAAAATATTAAAATGGGTATTGACCGAGCAAAGGATGTTGTGGACTCGGGTGAGGCGCTTTCTAAGCTTAATGAATTGGTATTATTGTCAAATGCATAACGTTCTAGACGCTATATTAGGGACAAAGAGAAGTGAAATTATTGCGGCTAAAGCAGCAATATCGCTAGGCGCTCTGAATGATCAAATCAGCGAGCTGTCAGATAAAAGAGATTTTGTTGAAGCCATTCAGATCAAACATAACGCTAAACTTTCTTCTGTGATTGCAGAGATTAAAAAAGCCAGCCCTTCTAAGGGGGTAATTCGAAAAGATTTTCATCCGCAAGAGATTGCACGCTCCTATGAGGCGGGAGGTGCCACCTGCCTATCTGTTCTAACGGACGTAAAGTATTTCCAAGGCAGCCCTGACTACATTAAAGAGGTAAAAAAAGTCTGTCAGTTGCCCGTCTTGAGAAAAGATTTTATTATTGATCCTTATCAGATATACCAATCAAAGGCCTTGGGCGCAGACTGCATTCTCCTAATTGTAGCGGCATTAGATTTGTTTCAATTAAAAGATTTTGAATTAATAGCGCATAGTTTAGGGATGTCAGTTTTAGTTGAGTCCCATGATCAGAAAGAATTAGAAAAGGCCCTTCATTTGTCGACCCCATTAATTGGCATTAATAATAGAAACCTAAAAACATTCGAGGTGACCCTTCAGACGACCCTTGATATTATGAAAGATATCCCATTGGATAAAATAACCATTACCGAGTCAGGTATTTTTACTCATGATGATATACGCTTGATGAATGGTCATGGTATCTTTACCTTTTTAGTTGGTGAGGCGTTTATGCGAGACGAAAACCCAGGACAGTCCTTGAAGGCATTACTTCAGACATGACGATTACCAATAGACCCAGGCGGATGCGAAATGACGACTTTTCTCGGAGGCTTATGAGAGAGAACCATTTGGCGGTCAGTCATTTAATTTACCCCATGTTTGTCATTGAGGGGGTTGGTATTCGCCAAGAAATTCAGTCCATGCCTGGAATCTTTAGGCAAAGCATCGACCAGATTATTATTGAGGCTAGTGAGTGTTTCGATTTAGGGATACCTGCTGTTGCATTGTTTCCTGTCATCGACAGTCAACTTAAATCTGAAAATGCTGCCGAAGCATTTAATCCAAATGGCTTAATTCAGAGAGCCATTATTGCGATTAAAAAAGCATTGCCCGGCCTTGGTGTGATTACTGACATTGCATTGGATCCATACACTCTAAATGGGCAGGATGGCTTGACTGATAAAAATGGAAATATTCTTAATGATGAGACAGTGGAGGTGTTAGTTGATCAAGCGCTGTCTCACGCGACAGCAGGTGCTGACATTGTTGCCCCTTCAGACATGATGGATGCTCGCGTTGGAAAAATTAGAAAGGCATTAGAGGGGAAGGGATTTATTAATACCAAAATTCTGGCTTATTCTGCTAAGTATGCTTCTGCTTTTTATGGTCCTTTTCGGGACGCGGTTGGCTCGGAAAAATTATTAAAAGGGGCCTCAAAAGAGACATATCAAATGGATCCAGCCAATAGCGATGAAGCCTTGTATGAGGTAGAGCTAGACATTCATGAGGGGGCAGATATGGTGATGGTTAAGCCAGGCATGCCTTATTTAGATGTGCTTTATCGTGTGAAAGAGACTTTTGCAAAGCCCACTTTTGTTTATCAGGTCAGCGGTGAATATGCGATGATTAAAGCCGCGGCTCAAAAGGGCTGGTTGGAAGAGGATAAGGTGGTTATGGAGTCTTTAATTGCGTTTAAAAGAGCGGGGGCCGATGCCATATTAACTTACTTTGCATTGCAGGTTGCCCGTCAACTAAAGGCATGATCATATCTCAAAATTCTTGAGGTCTTCAAGGCTTCTCCCCCGCGTGCTCATTAAATTATTTTTGGTAAGTTTGTAATCATCTTCATTCAGTATTTTTAGCTCTACAGGAAACCAGCTTCCATCAATAGTGATGATGGGAATTTTTCTTAAAGATTTCTTCTTCGTTCTTTTTTCAGAGATGCTCGCATCCTTCAAGTCAAATTCAATATTACTGTTTAGAAGAAGGTATTCGATTTCCTTCATGTTGTCGGTATAGAGATTAATTTGTAATGTCGGATATTTGGGAACAAGCCCCTCCATTAATTGACCTGCAAGATGAGGGTTAAAGGCTTTAAATAGCTCCATGACTCTCATGGCTTCTTTTTTAATGTTTCCCAAAATTTGTGGGTCAGTTTCGGGCTGGTAAATTTTTTGATATTCTTTGAGTGCATCATCAATTTCATCGTTAGAGGGCAGGGCGTCTGAAGATTCTTCCCCTAAGTATTTTGCAGCCTTTTTTTTAGCAAAATGATAGTCTGTGATTCCTTCCTCCATAATAATTTCAGCTGCTCGATTCGCAATAATTGCCCTCGCTTGCTTTAATTTATTTTTTGGCATTTTAGTTGATCATGAAATAGGCATTGCTATGAGGGTGAAATTCGTCGTAAAAAAATTCATAAATTCCTGCTTCGTTTTCTTGGCTCGCTATGCCAGTTTCCGGGTTAATTTTTAATGGAATAATGCCTTCTGGTTGGGTCATCATTTTTACGGGATAATTCCCTAAGATAGGCTCCATATAGTCCATCCATATGGGAAGTGCGGCTCTCGCACCCGTTTCATATTCTCCCAGCGGCTTGGGTTGGTCGTATCCCATCCAAGTCACGGTAACAATGTCAGGATTAAAGCCGGCAAACCAGGCATCGATGAGGTCATTCGTGGTCCCTGTTTTTCCAGCAATGTCTGAGCGATTGAGACTTCTTGCCTTTTTACCTGTTCCGGAATTAATGACTTCTTTTAGCATGTCCGTCATGATGTAGGCATTCCTTGGGTCGATAATGGGGGGGGTTTCGTCATTCATAATCTCTGAACTATTTTTTATCTTCCTGCCCTTAGAGTCGATAATTTTTTCAATAAAGAACGGCTTTTTAAGGTAGCCCCCGTTGGCAAAAACCCCATAAGCAGAGACCATTTCTAGCCCCGTGACTTCTCCGACACCTAACGCCATCGATAAATAAGGGGGGTGTTTTTTCGGGTCAAATCCAAACCGAGAAATATAGTCTTGCGCATATTTTGGGTCAATGTAACGCATGACCCGAATGGCCACTAGGTTCTTTGAAAGTGCGAGCGCTTCTCTGAGCCTAATTGGCCCCGTAAATTTTTCGTTATAATTCTGTGGCACCCAGTCCTCATTGGTGTTGAGTTCTGCTGCGGTAATAGTTAATGGGCCGTCATTGACCAGGGTGGCTGGAGTAATTCCTTTTTCGAGGGCGGCCGAATAGATAAAGGGCTTGAAAATTGAACCGGCTTGTCGTTGGGCTTGGGTGACGTGATTATATTTGTTTCGCCCAAAATCAAATCCCCCCACCAAGGCAAGAATGGCCCCGGTTTGAGGGTCTATGGAGACTAATGATGCCTCCGCCTCTGGAAGTTGAGTGGCAATCCATACCCCGTTATTTTTAACAAAGCGAATGACGGAACCTGGTTTTATAATTTTTTCCTTTACATCATTCTTGGCTAGGTCGTCTTTTAATAAGGCCAATCCTTTTTGGTAGACGGTAATTTTTTGTCCTCCCTTAAGGAGGGCCTCGACCTTTAATGGTTGAGCCGTTAAGACCACTCCAGGGATAAAATTATTATAGGTTGGAATTAATCTAAGTTTATTAAGTAAGTATTGAGTCTTTTCAGTGTCTTTTTTGAATGACTTTTCTTTCAAATTGATAAAGCTCTCGTTCGCCGATAATTCGTGGCGGCTGATAAAATCAATGATGCCATTTTGAACGGCTTGGTTAGCAACCTGTTGGTTTTTCTTCTTAAGGGTTGTGTAAACCTTTAATCCGCTGGTGTAGATATTGTCTCCGAGCTCATCGTAAAGTGTTTTACGAACCATCTCGGCCACATAGTCAGCCTGTAAATCCCTTCTTCCCGCAGAATCTCTTAAATTTAATGGCTCCTCTAGGGCTATGATATACGTTGGCTTATCAATAAAGCCGTACCTTTCCATGCTCGATAAGACGTCTCTTTGTCGTTGAATGGCTAAGTGCGGATTAACAAGCGGATTATATCGACTCGGCGCCTTGGGCAGTCCGGCCAATAGGGCAGTTTCAGCTAAATTTAATTGGGATAGGCTCTTATTAAAGTAGGTGTCTGCGGCCGCAGTAAACCCAAAAGATCGCTGACCTAGGTAAATTTGATTGATGTAGAGCTCAAGAATTTCGGCTTTGGATAAATTCTTTTCAATCTTAATGGCCAATAAAATTTCATTAATTTTTCGCTTCAATGTTTTTTCAGAGGAGAGAAAAAAATTTCGTGCCACTTGCATGGTGATGGTGCTAGCCCCTTCATGACTTTGCCCTGTTAGATTTTTAAGGGCGGCCCTCATCACCCCAATGATATCAATGCCTGGGTGCTCAAAAAAACGTCGGTCTTCAATCGAGATGATGGCGTTAATCATTTTCTGTGGGACTGTCTTAATGGACGTAAATTCTCGCCTTTCTTCTCCGTACTCGGCTATGAGTGCGCCGTCTGACGAGTAAACTTGGAGTGGCTGCTTAGGTCGGTAGGATGCCAAGTGGTCAATGTTTGGAAGGCTCGGATAGATGAGCAGCACCACTAAAAATACTACGGCCAGCAGCGAGAGACCTGCGAGAAAGCCCCATACCAAAAAGTTTTTTAATGTTGATAACATTAGATGAAAAGATCTATTTTTACTGATAAACGTTTATTATAGAGATTAAGAATAATATTGCTATGACTAAATATTGTAGCTGGCCAAAGTTGGATGATGAAAAATAAAAATAATATTTATTTGGTGGGGCTGATGGGGTCTGGTAAAACGACCGTCGGCAAACTGGCCTCTAAAAAACTTAAAAAATTGTTTATCGACAGCGATCACGTGATTGAAGAAAAAACGGGGGTTAAGGTCCCCTTAATTTTTGAATATGAAGGTGAGGAAGGTTTTCGCATGAGGGAGACAAAAGCGTTAGAGGAGCTCGTGGCCAAGAAAAATATTATCCTAGCCACAGGCGGTGGCATTATTCTCGAAAAAAAGAATCAGAAACTCTTGTCAGAGCATGGCCTGGTCATTTATTTAAAAGCTGATTATGATTTACTGGCGATACGCCTGAAGAATGATAAGTCTAGACCGTTGCTACAGGGGTTAGACATTCAAGAAAAATTAAAAGACCTGTCAGGGATACGAGATCCTTTGTACCGAGAAATCGCTGACTTTGTGATTGAAACTAAAAATAAGCGTGCCACCGACATTGTCAATGAAATTGAAATGATCATTAAAGGACTATGAAAACACTAACCATTAATTTAGGCGACAGAAGCTACCCCATTTATGTGGGGCAGAAACTTTTGGATCGGCCAGAGATTTTTCTTGCTCACGCCAAAGCTCGAACCATTGCGATCGTGACTAATGAGACCGTTGCCCCGCTCTACCTTGATCTTCTGACAAACGCCTTAGGCGCAGATAAGAAAATTATCCCCATCATTCTTCCTGACGGTGAGGCATACAAGACCGCGGAAACACTCACCCTGATATACGACGCTCTCCTGACAAATAAAGCCGGCCGTGATGTGCTGCTTGTCGCTTTAGGGGGCGGGGTGATTGGGGATATTTGCGGATTTGCCGCGGCAAGCTACATGCGGGGCGTAGATTTTATTCAGATCCCCACGACCTTGCTGTCTCAAGTTGACTCTTCTGTGGGAGGCAAAACCGGGATCAATCATCCGCTAGGGAAGAATATGATCGGCGCTTTTTACCAGCCTGTCTGTGTGATCGCTGACGTGGATTTTTTAAAAACACTCCCTTCGAGAGAGTTGTCGGCTGGATTGGCGGAAGTCATTAAGTATGGCTTGATTCGCGACCCAGGATTTTTTAATTGGCTAGAAGCTCATATAGAACAATTAATGCATCAAGACCCTACGACATTGATTGAAGCCGTTGAGCGGTCGTGTCTGAATAAGGCACAGGTGGTTGAGGCGGATGAGCGAGAATCCGAAAAAAATATTCGGGCCACACTCAACTTGGGACATACGTTTGGCCACGCCATAGAAAATGCCATGGGTTACGGTCAGTGGTTGCATGGCGAGGCGGTGGCTTCAGGCATGGTGATGGCAGCCTTCATGTCTAAAGGCTTGGGCTGGTTGAGCGCTGACGATTATGAGAGGATAAAGCGCTTAATTAAACAGGCGGGACTGCCGATTAACCCACCGGACATTTCGGAGGAAAAGTTTTTGGCTCTGATACAGTCAGACAAGAAAACAAAAAATAATCAGATTCATCTCGTGCTCCAAACCTCAATCGGTAAGGCGATTGTGACCCACGATTACGATGCAAAAATTTTAAGTCAAACCCTTCTCCATAAAATTTTCTAGAAGGGCGCCATGACATTACGCCCTTATGCCGCCGACCCTTCAAAAACCATAGGGCGGCAATACCCAGAAGAAAAATCCTCAACCCGTAATGACTTCCAACGTGACCGTGACCGCATCATCCATTCTTCTGCGTTTCGGCGACTGGAGTACAAGACCCAGGTGTTCGTCAATCATGAGGGGGACATGTTCCGAACTCGCCTCACTCACTCCATTGAGGTCTCACAAATTGCCCGCGGGATTGCTCGGACGATGGGTTGCCATGAAGACCTGGCTGAGACCATCGCCTTGGCCCATGACTTGGGCCACACCCCCTTTGGCCATGCTGGACAGGACGCATTGAACCATTGCATGAAAGATTATGGGGGCTTTGAGCACAACCTTCAGTCACTCAGGGTTGTGGATCACTTGGAGAGACGTTATGCCAGCTTTGATGGGTTAAACCTGACCTTTGAATCGCGGGAGGGAATTATCAAGCACTGCTCCCTAAAGAATGCGAAAGCCCTAGGCGGGGTGGGTGAGCGATTCATTAAAAAACAACAGCCCTCACTAGAGGCTCAGATTGTGAATGTTGCAGATGAGATTGCCTATAACAATCACGACGTCGATGACGGGTTTCGTTCGGGCTTGTTAAGCTTTGAATCATTGATGGAAAATAGACTCTTTCATCGCTGTGCCGATCTGGTTAACAAAGCTTATACGAATATTAATGAGGATCAAAAGATTAATGAGGTCGTCAGGCGCATGATCCATCTGTTGATAGAGGACGTCTGCTATGAAAGCCTTAAGAACCTCGAGATTTATCAGCCACAAAGTGTGGATGAGGTGAGGAGGCTTCCTCCTATTATCGATTTTTCAGCGGCAATGAAGGAAGAGCAACAGGGTCTCAAGCAATTTTTAAGGCATTCGATGTACGAGCATCCCCATGTAGCAAAAATGACAAAAGATGCCGAAATGGCTATTAAAAAATTGTTTAATTATTATATAGCTAACCTGGAGTCGATTCCTGAAAAATTCTGCATAAATCGTCTAGCTGACCCTGCCAGACTGGTAGCTGACTATATTGCCGGTATGACCGATCGTTTTGCCATTCAAGCGGCTTCAGTACTATAAAATATTATAATAATCAATAGCTTGTGTGTAATTTGTTGTTTTATTACAACAAATTAAGTAAATTGTAACAAAAAAGACACAAATACCTTGCATGGAGTGTATGAGGTTTGTCATAATGTGCTTAACGTTTCTAATGACAGGTTATGTATTAGGAAGTGTTTTGAAGGGCTTTGAGTTATTTATAAAATTAAAGTCATTTTAAATTTTAGGAGAATTATAATTATGAACAAGAAAATTAATCTAGCAGTAGCAGGTGCAGCACTTGCACTTTCAGCGACAGCAGCAAATGCAGGGATCGTTATTCCTGCAGGTGAGTGGACATTAGATATTGGCGGTATCGTTAATAACTATTACACATCAACAAAGAACTCTGGTGGTGCAACAATTGGTTACGCATTATTATGGTCAGGTGCAGGAAAAGGCGATGCTTTAGCAGGCAGCAATTCTACAGAACGTGTAGGTAACTTTACGACTGGTCTATTACCAAACTACTTAATCGTGTCTGGTACTACTCGTCAAAATGATTTAGATGTGGGTTTTACAATTTCAATTAACCCAGGTTCATCAACAACTCAAGGTGGTAAACAGTCATCAGCACAAGAAAATCGTCAAGCATTCTTGACATTTGGTGACAAATCATGGGGTACTGTTAAAGTAGGTAAAGATCTTGGTATCTTTGCTTCAAACGCAATCCTTAATGACATGACATTATTGGGCGTTGGTTCTGGTGCCGGTGGTTTAGCTGGTAACACAACTACAACTGGTCGTATTGGTACTGGTTTTATTTATGCTGACTGGAAATCACAAATCTCCTACACATCACCAAGCATGAATGGCTTTCAGTTTACAGCTGGTGGAACGCAATCATTCAATACGCAATCATTAGGTGCGTTAGGTTATGGTACTACTGATATTTCTCAAGCAGATGCAGCATCATTAGGTCGTGGCGGCGATATGCCAACCATTGAAGGTCAAGCAACATACACATTCGCTGCTGATAAAGCATCTGGTAAAGTATGGGCTGGTTTCATAGCAGGCGAATATAATGCTGTAGGCGGCAATACATCTGCAGACAGAGATCAGCGTGCATATGATCTTGGCGCTTCATTATCAATAGGTAACTTAAACTTAGTTGCTTATGGTTATGACGGTGAAGGTCTAGGTCAAACAATTCAAGGCTATGGTGCAGTTGATGCCTCTGGCGATGAACGTGACTCACGTGGTGGCTATGTTCAAGCGAAATACACAATACCAACAGGTACAGTATTGGGCTACAGCTATGGTAAATCAACTCTAGAAAAAAGTTCATCAGAACATGCTAATGGTATGACTTATGATCTAGAAGATTCAATGTGGGTAGTGGGCGCATATCACCCATTAACTAAGCATTTGAACGTTGTAGCTGAATACTCAGATGTATCATCAGAGTATGGAACAATTGAGGCAAATGGTGAAACATTCTCAGTTGGTGCTATCTTATTCTTCTAGAATTTAATTCTAAAAGAAGTATTATTTAAAAAGGCTCCCTCGGGAGCCTTTTTTTTATAGGATATTTTTCTTAATATTTAGCTCTTGAATCTTCCGGGTGATGGTGTTGCGTCCAATCCCCAAGATATTTGCAGCATCGGCCTTTCGGCCCTTGGAGTAAAGCAGCGCTGCCTCGATCAGAATCTTTTCAACTTTACCAATAAAGTGTTCGTGAATGTTTGAAGTGCCCTCCATGAGGGCTTTACTTATAACCTTTTGAAGTGCTTCTTCCCAGTTCTGGCTATGAATCCCAAGACTCACAGGCTCATTTCTAAGTTCCGAGGGCAGGTCACCAATGCTGACAGTTTTACCCGGCGCCATCACGGTGAGCCAATGACAGACATTCTCTAGCTGCCTCACATTACCTTGCCAGTGAAGATTCTTAAAGTACTCAAGCACCTCATTTGAGAGTGATTTTGGGCCGACATTGAGTTTTTTAGCACTGTTGATCAAGAAAAATTGAGCCAAGATGGCGATGTCTTCTATCCGGCTTCTTAAGGGGGGGACCTGAATACGGATGACGTTAAGTCGATGGAACAGGTCTTCGCGGAATTTTTTTTGCTTCACATAGGCTTCTAAATCTTGGTGGGTAGCCGCAATGACCCTTACATTGACGGTAATCGCCTCCTGGCCGCCAATACGGTAGAACTTTCCCTCGCTTAGGACCCGTAAGAGACGCGTTTGCAGGTCCATCGGCATATCGCCAATCTCGTCGAGGAAGAGGGTTCCCTCATCAGCCTGTTCAAAACGACCCCTCCTTAAACCTGCAGCCCCAGTAAATGCACCCTTTTCGTGACCAAAAAGCTCGGCCTCAAGGAGGTCTCGAGGAATTGCGGCCGCGTTAATTGCAATAAAAGGTTTGTCCTTTCGTTGGCTGTTCTTGTGAATGGCTTTTGCGACCAACTCCTTTCCTGAGCCAGATTCGCCGTTTAGTAAAACGGTGGCGCTGGACTGTGACAGTCGCCCAATGGAGCGGAAGACTTCTTGCATAGACTGGGCCTGACCAATTATCTCAGGAAAGACCTCAGCCTTTTCTGTGGGCCTCTTTTTTTCTTTAGATTCTGTCATCGCTTGTCGGATGACCTCAATAACTTTATCTACGGCGAAGGGTTTTGAAATGTATTCAAAAGCACCCTCCCTAAAAGCAGAGACTGCGGTATCCAAGTCAGAGTATGCGGTCATAATAATAATAGGAATGTCTGGGAACTTAGTTTTAACTTTATTTAGAAAAGTGAGCCCCGATTCCCCTGGCATGCGAATGTCGCTTACGATAACCGAGGGATTTTCGTGATTGAACTGATTAATGGCCTCATTGGTATTCGCGAAAGTCTTGAAGGGTATATTCTCTTTACCTAATGCCTTTTCAAAGACCCAACGAATTGATTTGTCATCATCCAGAATCCACACGTTATCCATAGCTATTTACCTTTGTTTTCTTTAAGATTATTGTTAATGGGAAGAAGAATTGAAAATTTAGTATGCCCTGTTTGGCTCGCAAAAGTAATCATGCCATTGTGTTGGGTGACTATATTTTGTGCTAAGGGCAATCCAAGTCCGGAGCCCTCTTGATTGCCAGAGACCAATGGATAAAAGATCTTGTCCTGTAAATAAAGGGGGATGCCGGGGCCATTGTCTTCGATGTCTATACGAATGGCTGTCGCATGTTTTTTTTTGTGAAAGACAATCTGACGCTCTGAACGCGTCGTAATTTTAAGCTGCATATTTTGTGTATGATCACCCCGCATCGCCTGCACTGAATTCCTTACAATATTTAATGTCGCCTGGATTAACTTTTCTCGGTCTGCAATAATCTCAGGAAGGCTCACGTCATAATCTCTGATAAAGGATATATCCTTGCCAAATTCAGACAGAATAAGACTCCTTACACGCTCAATCACCTCATGGATATTAGTTTTCTCATAAGAGGGAAGCTGGTGAGGGGTTAATAATTTATTCATTAAATTCTGGAGGCGGTCGGCTTCTTTGATAATAATTTGTGTGTATTCTTCCAGCGCCTTATCCCCCAGTTCCTTTTCTAACAATTGGGCAGCGCCTCTCAATCCCCCTAATGGGTTTCGAACTTCATGGGCCAGATTACGAAGCAGCTCAGAGTTAGCCTGCTGCTGAATAAACATACGCTCTTCTTTAGCAATCCGAAGATGTTGGTCCATTTGAATAAGCTCAATAATAAAATGGCCAGAATGATTATGGGTCTGGCTAATGGTTAGGGTGACACAAAGGGTTTTATTCTGTTTAGATTTAATAAAGTATTCATTCTCACGATAGCTACTTTGTTGCTTCCCTACTAAAGCTAGTGCCTCTTTAAAAAAATCTTGATCTTCAAAGAAAAGATCGATGGAATGATGGGAGGCATGGGCATGGCTAAGCTCCAGTAAGACCTCCGCACTCGGGTTAAGATAAATAATTTTAAAGTTTTGATCGATAATAATCACTGCCGTCGCTAACTGTTCGAGGCCTTGATACGAATCATGAATAATTGGAGGTGCCATTTTTTCCCTTATATTCTTAATAAAGCAATAATCGAGCCAACTTTTCTCTATCGATTTTCCGCGGTGACTGAGGGCCTAACTCTCCTTGTACCAGTGATTATGCACTATTACTGTGCATTTTTTTTTTAAGGAAAAAAAGGGTGGAGACAGCCTCCACCCTTTTTCATGACAGCCTAGAGGCTGTAATACATATCAAACTCAATCGGATGAGGCGTCATTCTCATGCGAGTGACTTCTCCCATTTTAAGGCTGATAAAGCTATCAATGAAATCATTGCTGAAAACGCCACCTCGCGTTAGGAATTCACGATCCTTATCTAACGCTGCAAGTGATTCTTCAAGAGAAGCACTTACCTGAGGGATCTTTGCTTCCTCTTCAGGGGAAAGATGGTATAGATCTTTCACTGCCGCTTCACCTGGATGTATTTTGTTTTGAATCCCGTCAAGACCCGCCATCATTAGCGCACTGAAAGCTAAATAAGGATTGGCTGTCGGATCAGGGAATCGAACTTCAATACGACGCGCTTTGTCGGATGACACAAAAGGAATTCGAATGGCAGCCGATCTGTTCTTAGCTGAATAGGCTAACATCACTGGCGCTTCAAATCCTGGCACTAAACGCTTATAAGAATTCGTGGATGGGTTGGTAATCGCATTAAGTGCTTTACCGTGCTTAATAACCCCACCGATATAATAAAGAGCCATATCGCTCAAGCCAGCATATTTTTTACCTGCGAATAAATTTTTACCGCCTTTCCAGATAGATTGGTGGACATGCATACCAGAACCATTATCGCCCAGGATCGGTTTTGGCATAAAAGTCGCTGTTTTACCAAAGTTATGAGCAGTATTCATGACCACATACTTAAGTATTTGTGTCCAATCAGCTCTTTGCGTCAATGAGGAAAATTTTGTGCCAATTTCGTTTTGACCACAGCCCGCGACTTCGTGGTGATGGACCTCTACTGGGACACCCATTTGCTCTAAAGTTAGGCACATCGCAGACCGTAAATCCTGCATAGAATCTACGGGTGGGACAGGGAAATAACCGCCCTTAACCGCGGGTCTGTGGCCGACATTCCCGCCATCATGTTCATTGTTTGAGTCCCATGAAGCTTCTTCTGAGTTAATTTTTACAGAAGAGCCGCTCATGCCGGAAGCCCATGTAATAGAGTCAAAAACAAAGAATTCAGGTTCAGGACCGAAGTAGACGGTGTCACCAATCCCCGTTTTTTTTAAATATTTTTCTGCGCGATTTGCAATGGTTCGTGGGTCCCTGTCATAACCTTGTCCGTCTGTTGGATCGACTACGTTACAGGTCAATAGAAGTGTCGGCTCTTCCATGAATGGATCTACATTTGCGGTTGTAGGGTCTGGGAATAGCAACATGTCAGATGCGTTGATGCCCTTCCATCCAGCAATAGATGACCCATCAAATGCATGACCGTCTGTAAATTTACTTTTATCAAACGCAGACACAGGAACAGTCACATGCTGTTCTTTTCCTATTGTGTCTGTGAATCGCAAGTCAACAAATTTGATATTATTGCTTTTGATTTTCTTCATTACATCAGCTACCGACATACCTCACTCCTTGGAAAAAATGGTTAACGTACTCAATCTAAAATAAGCATAAATCATGCCAAAATATTTACCCACTAAAATACCCGATTTTTTCTGTAAAAGACAGAAATTTCCTCTTATATGCACTACATTAGCTCATAAAACACCTAAATGTGCACTATATTAGTGCATTAAATTTAATCTGTGATTTTTATTATGGCTTTATAATTATAAGATGAACACTACACCTAAACAATTTGCTGTCATTGGCCATCCAGTCAATCACTCACTGTCCCCCCACATCCATTTGTTATTTGCCGGTCAATTTAATATCCCACTAAACTACGACCGCCTTGATATAGAGCGAGAGGAGTTATTAAGTCAATTAGAGCAATTTAAGTCCCAGAGATTTTCTGGTCTTAATGTGACCCTTCCATTGAAACATGACGCCTACTTGCTGTGTCAATCATTATCCGATAAAGCAAAACTTACGGAATCAGTTAACACGATCAGCATTAGGGATAATCAACTTTTTGGAGATACAACCGACGGCATTGGGTTAATCCGAGATTTAATTAGCAAAGGCGTAAAGCTTAAAAATACACGCTCCCTTCTTGTGGGGGCAGGCGGTGCCGCCAATGCCGTGATGGCAGACTTAATTAAAGGACGGCCTTCAACCCTTTACCTTACCAATCGAACCATTGAAAAGTCCATGTTAATGGAAAGTCATTGGAGCGACTTTGCAAAGAACCATTCGGTGACATTGAAGGTGGCTGACATTAATGATAGGGAGCAGGGTCCTTATGATGTCATTATTAATGCGACTTCGGCCGGATTCACCAGTGAATTATCGCCTCTACCAGACGGTGTCATTTCAAATAATACCATCTGTTATGACATGATTTATGGAAGGGAGACCCCCTTTATTAGGCAGGCGATTGAGCACAAGGCCACTTGGCATGACGGCCTCGGCATGCTTATTGAGCAGGCAGCAGAGAGCTTTCGAATTTGGCATGATAAGACCCCTGACACATCGACCATCAAAGGTGACCTAGCCTTACTGAAATTAATTTAAACCCCAATAAGCCGATGAAAACGATTATTAGAGGGTTATTTTTGATTCTGTTGCTGGGATTTAGTCTATTTTTTCTTTATCAAGCAGGACATTTAATCAAAATCATATCGCTTCGATCGTATAACCCTGAATATACCGCCATGATGAAATTTAATGAAAAGGATAGGCTTCAACAGATTCATAGACAATGGTCGGACTACTCGAATATTTCAGGGCAGATTAAAAAAGCAGTATTGGCCGCAGAGGACGCTAAGTTTATGGTACATGACGGCTTCGATTTTGAGGCGATGGAGGCTGCCCTCAAAAAAAATATGAAATATAAGAAAGTCAGGAGCGGAGGCTCAACCCTCACCCAACAATTAGCAAAAAATATTTTTTTGAGTCCAAAAAAATCAATTTACCGAAAAATTGATGAGGCTTTCATTACCATTATGATGGAGATAATTTTATCTAAACAGCGAATCCTTGAGCTTTATCTGAATAATGTTGAGTGGGGTAGAGGTGTTTATGGGATTGAGGCGGCCAGCCGCCATTATTATGGCGTGACCAATACAAGCTTAGATGCTTATCAAGCAGCTCGACTAGCTTCTATGTTGACGAACCCCAGAGGGTTTGAAAGAAATATTGGCAGCGAATATTTAGATGAAAAAACAAATATTATTTTTAAGCGAATGGAGTTAGTGGACTACCCAAAATAGGCAAGGCTATAAATATTTTTTCAGATACTTTCCTGTAAAACTCTTTTCGTTCTGAACAATTTTCTCAGGTGGCCCTTCGTCAATGATCATTCCGCCGCCATCACCGCCTTCAGGACCTAAATCAATAATCCAATCAGCAGTTTTAATGACGTCTAAATTATGCTCAATGACCACCAATGTATTTCCATTGTCTCTTAATGTATGCAACACATTGAGTAACAGTTGTATGTCAGCAAAATGCAGGCCGGTGGTAGGCTCATCTAATATGTATAACGTTTTACCAGTATCACGCTTTGAAAGTTCCAGAGCCAACTTAACCCTTTGCGCTTCACCCCCTGATAAGGTTGTCGCATTTTGTCCGAGCTTGATATAGCCTAAGCCTACTTCTAGTAATGTTTTGAGTTTTCTCTCGATGGTGGGGATGGCTTTAAAAAATTCATGGGCCTGCTCTACCGTAAAGGAGAGAATCTCATGGATATTTTTACCTTTATAACGTATGTCTAGGGTTTCGCGATTGTAGCGATGCCCAAAACATACATCACATTCAACATAGACGTCGGGTAAGAAATGCATTTCAACGCGAATAACTCCGTCTCCCTCACACACCTCACATCGTCCGCCTTTTACATTAAAAGAAAATCGGCCGGGGCCATAGCCTCGAATACGACTCTCTTGTGTTTTAGCAAAAAGATCCCGTATTGGCGTAAATAAACCCGTATAGGTGGCCGGGTTGGATCGGGGTGTTCTGCCAATGGGGCTTTGGTTAACATCCACAACCTTGTCAAAAAACTCTAAACCTTGCATTTCGTCATGCGGTGCGGCGTCTAAATTGCTTCGATAGAGATGTTTGGCTATGGCGTTATATAAAGTGTCATTAATTAATGTAGATTTTCCGCTACCAGAAACCCCAGTAATGCATGTAAATAATCCAATCGGTAAATTTAAATTCACACCCTTAAGGTTGTTGCCTCGAGCATTAATAATTTTAAAAAAATCTTTCCCTGGGGACTGTCTTTTTTTAGGGGTGGAAATTTTCTTTCTTCCACTCAAGTATTGTCCGGTAAGTGATTTATCATTATTTGCCACCTCCTCTGGCTTTCCTTCAGCAATAATTTCCCCTCCATGAACCCCGGCACCCGGACCAATATCAACCACATAATCGGCATTCATAATGGCATCAAAGTCATGCTCAACAACAATGACAGTATTTCCAAGGTCACGAAGATTCTTTAGTGTTTCCAGTAGCCTGTCATTATCTTTTTGATGAAGACCAATGGAGGGCTCGTCTAATACGTACATAACTCCGGTCAGGCCACTTCCAATCTGAGAGGCTAAACGTATTCGTTGTGCCTCACCACCTGAGAGTGTATCGGCCGATCTTGACAGGGAGAGGTAGTCTAAGCCCACGTTAATTAAAAAATGGATTCTATTTTTAATTTCCTGGATAATTTTACTTGCAACCTGAGCCTTGGATCCGTTAAGCGTCAGGGCATTAAAAAATTCATGGGCCTTTCTAAGAGGGAATTCACATATTTGATGGAGATTGTGTTCGCCAACAAGAACGTTTCTTGCCTCAAGCCTTAGGCGCGTGCCATTGCAAGAGGGGCATGATTGCACACTCAAGTATTTGGCAAGCTCCTCTCTTACAGTATTAGAGTCGGTCTCTTCATAACGTCTTTTAAAGTTACTAATAATGCCTTCGAAGGGATGATCTTTTGTGAACACTGTTCCACGCTCACTAAAGTAACTAAATTTAATGGATTCTTTTTTGCTACCATGCAAAATGACTTCCTTGATATTTTCCGGTAAATTTTCAAAGGGCGCTTCCAGGTCAAACTTATAATGGTCGGCAAGACTTCTGAGCATTTGGAAATAGAACTGATTTCTCTTGTCCCAACCTTTAATCGCCCCCGATGAAAGAGACAGTTGAGGGAATGCGACCACACGATTTGCGTCGAAGAAATTTTTATGGCCAAGACCGTCGCATTCCGGACATGCACCCATAGGATTGTTAAAAGAGAAGAGTCGGGGCTCAAGTTCCGGAATGGCGTAATCACAATGAGGGCAAGAAAATTTTGCAGAAAAAAGTTGGGACTCCTGAGTGTCCATATTAAGTGCAATAATTTTTCCATTGGCAATTCTCAGACCCGACTCGACAGACTCAGTCAGTCGCTGTTTTATATCGGGATGAATTTTAATGCGGTCGATGACCACATCCAACTGATGTTTGATATTTTTTTCTAAGGGGGGCACGTCATCAATCTCATAAATAACCCCGTCCAGACGAATACGAATAAATCCTTGTGCCCGTAATTCATCGATTAAATCTAGATGACTGCCCTTTCTTTCATTAATTACTGGGGCAAGAATCATCAGTTTTGTCTCTGAGGGTTGCGCGAGAATTTGATCAACCATCTGTGAGACAGTCTGTGCTTCAAGTTTAATTTGATGTTCAGGGCAATGCGGATCTCCAGCCCTAGCAAAAAGCAATCTTAAATAATCATGAATTTCAGTGACCGTGCCCACTGTTGACCTAGGATTGTGAGACGTTGATTTTTGTTCAATTGAAATTGCAGGCGACAGCCCCTCAATAAGGTCAACGTCAGGTTTATTCATCCGGTCAAGAAACTGTCTGGCGTAAGCCGATAAAGACTCTACGTAGCGACGCTGCCCCTCGGCATAAAGTGTGTCAAATGCAAGAGAAGATTTCCCAGACCCAGATAGGCCAGTGATCACAATTAATTTATTTCTGGGAAGGTCTAGAGAAATATTTTTTAAATTATGGGTGCGAGCCCCTCTAATTTTTATGTAGTCCATATAGTTCTTTCTTTTTCTAAGAGCAACCTGATAATATACGGAATATTCTCAAAATTAGAAACCCTAATAACCAAAATCTATGAGTAATACCACAAAAATGTCATCCTTTGAGATACGCACCAGCTTGTTTCTAGCTTCTGTTTATGGGCTTCGAATGCTAGGCATGTTTTTGATATTGCCAATATTTGCAATTTACGCTTCACAGCTGTCTGGAAGTCCTTCGCAACTTCAGATTGGCTTAGCTTTAGGGGTTTATGGATTAACCCAGGCAATTTTTCAAATTCCTTTTGGCATCAGCTCCGACATTATAGGTAGAAAAAAAGTTATCTATTTTGGGTTAACAATTTTTATCTTGGGCTCATTAATTGCAGGGGTCTCCACCCAAATTGAAGGGATTATCATCGGGAGAGCAATCCAGGGGGCGGGAGCGATATCAGCAGTTTTAACTGCATTATTAGCCGACCTGACCCGAGAAGAGCACCGCACGAAAGCCATGGCGATAATTGGAGCTTCAATTGGTTTTACATTTGCTCTGTCCTTAGTGATCTCACCCTGGCTGAATGAAGCCATTGGCGTTCCTGGTATTTTTTTCATGATGGCAGTGTTGAGTCTGATGGCTTTTTTGCTGGTTCGCTTTTGCATTCCTGAGCCAACCAGAGAAAGTAATAAGACTTCAATAACGCTTAAAGATTTTTATTCCATTTTAGGCAGGATTGATTTGGGTCGTTTAAATCTCGGTATTTTTGTTTTACATGCCACGCAAATTTCAATGTTTATGGCCGTTCCATTTTTCTTGATTAGCCAAGGTGATATTCCACTTCAAGACCATTGGAAAGTTTATTTGCCGGTATTATTAGGGTCCTTTATTCTGATTATCCCTGTGATTATTTTTTCAGAGAGATTGAAGCAGGTAAAAAAAGCCTTTTTAATGTCAATTCTAACTTTGCTAACGGCACAAGTTTCATTTATATACTTTTCAAATGATTTGACGGGAATTATTATTTCACTATTGATTTATTTTGTAGGGTTTAATTTTTTAGAGGCCTCACTTCCGAGTCTGGTGAGCAAAATTGCACCCGCCAATAAAAAAGGTTTGGCATTAGGCGTGTATAATACCTCCCAGTCACTTGGAATATTCGTAGGCGGCTCTGTCGGAGGTTTGATTACTAAATTTTATGGTAACTCTGGGACCTTTTTATTTTGTGGCGTACTGATTTTTATTTGGTTTGTTTTATCATTAAGCATGAACATCCCAACGAAGAAATCATGAGATTAAGTTCGGCAATTAAAATATAATAAGTGATGTTTTCAAGCATTAAAATTAGGAGAAAAAAATGCCTTCAGTAAATAAAGTAATTTTATTAGGAAACCTAGGACGCGATCCAGAGGTAAGATTTATGCCTAATGGTGAGGCGGTGTGTAATTTCAGTATTGCCACTACAGACTCCTGGAAAGATAAGGCGGGCGAAAAACAAGAAAGAACTGAATGGCACAATATTGTGATGTATCGGAAGTTAGCAGAGATTGCTGGCGAATACTTAAAAAAAGGACGCCCGGTATATATTGAAGGAAGGCTTCAAACGCGGAAATGGCAGACAAAAGAAGGGCAGGACCGATACAGCACAGAAATTATTGCAGATAATATGCAAATGCTGGGAGGCAAAGACAGCTCCCCTGCGTCAAATAATAATCAAGAATTCAATCAGACAAGCCCACGGGCTGAGAAATCTGAATCTCCTCCAACGCCAGCTGCATCGAGCTTTGATGAGTTTGAAGACGACATCCCTTTTTAAAAAAACGATAGATCTTTAATAATGGCAATCTATGAATTTTTATGCAGCGAATGTGCTCATCAAGACGATTTAATTCGTAAAATGGATGATGCGTCGGTTACTATTTGCCCTAAATGCATGAAGGATACTTTTGTTAAGCAGGTCTCAGCCCCAAACTTTCAATTAAACGGATCTGGTTGGTACGCAACTGACTTTAAAAATAAGGCTTCAAGCAAACCAGCTGATAAACCAGACATCAAAAAAACAACTCCTACGGAAGCGATTAAAAATAATGATTAAAAGAAATTTTCTAACAGGCCTTTTAGTTTTAATTCCATTAATGTTGACGGTATGGGTTTTAGCGACATTAATTAACTTTTTAGATCAAACGATATTGCTGCTGCCTGAAACGCTAAGGCCGAGCTACTTGATAGGCACGCCAGTGATTGGCTTTGGCGTGTTCATGACCTTCTTTATTATTTTAATAACCGGATTTATTGCAAATAATTTCTTTGGCAAGAAGCTTATCTTGCTTTATGAAAACCTTCTCAACCGACTGCCTTTTGTAAAGTCGATTTATGGTGGTATTAAGCAAGTGTCGGACACGCTGCTGTCCAGCTCGGGAAATGCTTTCACCAAAGCAGTATTAATTGAGTTCCCAATGACAGGAACCTACAGCTTTGCTTTCATTACTGGGGAGCCTGATGAAGAAATTAATAAAAAATTAAATGGTAAATTCGTTAACGTTTATGTGCCTACCACTCCGAATCCTACTTCTGGCTATACATTGATTGTTCCAAAAAATAAAGTCATCGAGTTAGACATTAGTGTTGATCAGGTGCTGAAATATGTCATTTCAATGGGTGTAGTTCCAGTCGGCAAAAAACTAAAAAAAATTTCTAAGTAAAGAGAGTTAAATGAGAACGCATTATTGTGGTGAATTAAAAAAAGAACATGTTGGCCAGGAGGTGATCCTATGTGGATGGGCTCATCGTAGAAGAGATCATGGCGGCGTTATTTTTATTGATTTAAGAGATCGAAAGGGCCTAGCTCAGATCGTCTTTGATCCTGACACAGCCGAGGCATTCAAGACTGCCGAATCCATTCGAAATGAATTTGTGTTAAAGGTCACTTGCAAGGTTAGGCTTAGACCTGAAGGCACCGTAAATAAAAATTTACCTACCGGCGAAGTTGAAATGCTGGCTTCAAACATTGAAATCTTAAATGCCTCACTTACCCCGCCTTTTATGTTGGATGATGATTCAATCACTGAATCAATTCGATTAGAGCATCGTTTTATTGATTTACGTCGCGATGAAATGCAGAAGAATATGCGGCTTCGATATGATATATCAAAAAATATCCGACAGTTTTTAGACAAAGAAGACTTTATTGAGATTGAAACACCAATCCTAACCAGGAGCACTCCAGAAGGAGCCAGAGATTATTTGGTGCCTTCAAGGGTTCATGAGGGAGAGTTTTTTGCACTTCCACAATCACCGCAGCTCTTTAAACAAATCTTAATGGTGTCTGGTTTTGATAGATATTTTCAGATAGCAAAATGTTTTAGGGATGAAGATTTAAGGGCGGATAGGCAGCCTGAGTTTACTCAGATCGATATAGAAGCTTCATTCGTGAGTGAAGCAGACATCATGGATATTACGGAAGATATGATTCGGGAAATGTTTTCGAAGGTTATGAAAATAGACCTCCCTAAGATATTTAAAAAAATTACATACGCAGAAGCCATGGAACGTTACGGCTCAGACAAGCCAGATTTACGCGTTACTCTGGAGCTAATTGATGTGACTGAAGTAATGAAGGATGTGGATTTCAAAGTATTTTCATCGGCAGCCAATATGCAAAGTGGCCGAGTGGCAGCATTAAGGATTCCTGGCGGCGGCGAACTCTCTCGCTCTGAAATTGATGCCTATACAGAGTTTGTAAAAATATATGGCGCCAAAGGATTGGCCTACATCAAAATCAATAATAAAGAAGAGCTCAATGAAACAGGCTTACAAAGCCCTATCGTTAAAAATATTCATGAAAAAGCTCTGGCATCAATTATTAAACTAACGTCTGCCGAAAATGGGGACCTTATCTTTTTTGGTGCAGATAAAGCAAAAGTTGTGAATGAAGCACTTGGTGCCCTACGAGAAAAAATTGGGCATGAGAAAAAACATTTAACAGGTGAGAAATGGACGCCGCTTTGGGTCATTGATTTTCCAATGTTTGAATATGATGATGCAGATAATCGATGGAATGCTATACATCACCCATTCACCGCCCCTAAAGATGGACATGAGGACTTATTAGATTCCGACCCTGGAAAATGTTTATCTAAAGCTTATGACATGGTTATAAATGGCTGGGAAGTTGGAGGTGGCTCTATTCGTATCCATCAAAAATCACTCCAGTCAAAAGTATTTAAAGCGCTTAATATTTCTGATGAAGAAGCAACAGAAAAATTTGGGTTCTTGCTAGATGCGCTTCAATATGGCGCTCCCCCTCATGGTGGTCTTGCATTTGGATTAGATAGGCTGGCTACATTACTGGCCGGAGCCGAATCAATTCGAGACGTGATTGCATTTCCAAAAACTCAGAAAGCTCAATGCTTGTTAACGCAAGCGCCTAATAAAGTTGATGAAAAGCAATTGCGAGAGCTGCATATTAAGGTGAGGACAAGCAACAAAACAGAATCCAAAGATGATTGAGGGCATTAATCATTATAATTTGAGGTCTGATATAGACACGATGGAGAGCTTAAAAAAGTTCTATATTGATGTTGTGGGACTCACGCATGGCTTTCGCCCACCCTTTGAAAGTCAAGGTTATTGGCTTTATGCCGGAGAAAAAGACGTGTTGCATTTGAGCTCAACGAAAGAAGGTGATCATAAAGTGCATCATGTTAATTCAACTTTTGATCACATGGCCTTTAGCGCAACCGATTTAGATTCGTTTGTGAAGAAATTAGAACTACACCAAATAAAATATTATTTTCGTGAGGTGCCTGAGATTGGCACCCGACAAATATTTTTCAAGGACCCGGTAGGTAATGGCGTTGAGTTAATTTTTATCTAAGATTAGAATTTAGCGAAGGATGAGTTTAATATGAAAAGTTACAGAAAAGAATTATGGTTTGATGCCCCAGAAAGAATGCATTTTACAAATATTACTTCTGAAATTAGACAGTGTTTATCCGAAAGTGGTATTCAAGAAGGCCTAGCATTGATCAATGCGATGCATATTACAGCCAGTGTTTTTATTAATGACGACGAATCTGGCCTGCATCACGATTATAAAAAATGGTTAGAGAACATAGCTCCCCATGAGCCTGTCAGTAGTTATCGACACAATGACACGGGAGAAGACAACGCCGATGCTCACATTAAAAGACAGGTCATGGGTCGTGAAGTAGTTGTGGCTGTGACTAATGGGCAATTAGATTTTGGTCCATGGGAGCAAATATTTTACGGTGAGTTTGATGGGCGAAGAAAAAAACGGGTATTGGTTAAAATTATCGGCGAGTAAATTTAGCTTTGAATAAATGACTCAAGTTGAGTGATTAAGAATTTTTGGTGCTCAATCATCTCCTTTACCAAGTCACCGACAGAGAGCATACCTAATACCTGGTTACCTCGCATTACCGGTAAATGACGTATTCTTTTTTCAGTCATTATATTAAGACCAGTTTCAAAAGTGTCACCCTCAGAAAGTGTTATGACGTTTTTGGTCATAATGTCTTTGACTAGAGTTCCTCTTGAAGACTCTCCTTTAAGGACAATTTCTCTTGCATAGTCCCTTTCAGAAATAATCCCAACCATTTTTTTGTTCTTCATGACGAGTAAGGCGCCAATCTTGTATTCTGCCATAGTAATTAATGCTTCTATTACAGAGCGATCTGGCTCAATACTAATTAACTCTTTGATATCTTTTTCATTTACAATTTGTAAGGCAGTTTTCATATCTATTTTTGGCTGTAAAGTAAAGATTTAGGATAACTCATTTCTAACATTGTGCAAAATCAAAAAAAAACTATAAAGGCGTTCCTTGCCCTTCTTCTCCTTACTTTTATATGGGGATACAACTGGGTAGTGATGAAGCAAGCATTGGAATTTTCCAGCCCCGTGCAGCTAGCATTCTTAAGAAATTTTTTTGGTGCCTTATGCTTATTCTTAGTGCTTGCCTTACTTCGTAAACCAATTTTTATTAAGGAGGCTCCCAAGCTCATTTGTCTAGGAATTTTGCAAACGACGGGCTTCACTGGATTTTTAATCTGGGCACTGGTGGAGGGTGGAGCTGGAAAAACAGCTATTTTAACCTTTACAATGCCTCTCTGGGTCGCCATTATGGCCTGGCCTTTTTTGAAAGAAAAATTGAGTCAACTTCAATGGCTGTCTGTGATGATTTGCTTCTTGGGCATTGTCTTTATTTTTGACCCGCTTCACCCACATTCAAATACATTTAGTATGATTTTAGCAATTTTATCTGGACTGTCATGGGCTTCCGCCGTGATTCTCGTAAAAAAAATAAATCTAAAGTACCCCAAACTAGACTTATTAACTATGACTGCATGGCAAATGCTATGGGGGTCCATCCCAATTCTTATTGCCTATTTAGTTGTATATTCAGAGCCAGTTATTTGGAGTAATTATTTTGTTGGAGCAATTATTTTCAATATTATATTCGCCAATGCCCTTGGGTGGGTGTTATGGCTTTTTGCACTGAAGCACCTTAGGGCTGGATTAGTCTCAATGCTAGCACTCTTAACACCCATTATAGGTTCAATATCGGCATGGGTTGAATTAGGTGAGGTTCCTAACTCTTTCGAAAAAATTGGAATCGCCTTAATATTAATTGGGTTGATGTCATTAATATTTTTTCAAAGCAAGCGTCAACAAACGTAAATTTCTAATCCTAATTTACTGTTAAAATAAACTTTTTTAAGAACCAATTGAATAGGAAATACAGCTATGGCGGGTCACTCAAAATGGGCAAATATTCAGCATCGAAAAGGAAGGCAGGATGCAAAGCGTGGAAAAATATTTACTAAATTAATTAAAGAAATTACAGTTGCGGCAAGGATGGGCGGTGGTGATATTAATTTTAACCCACGTTTAAGAGCTGCAGTTACTGCGGGCAAGGAAGAAAATATGCCTGCAGAAAATATTACCCGAGCCATCAAGCGGGGGACCGGGGAGCTCGAGGGGGTTAATTACGAAGAAATTCGCTATGAGGGCTACGGTGTAAATGGGGCTGCAATTATTATTGACTGTTTAACTGATAATAAACAAAGGGCAGTAGCTGACGTTCGACATGCCTTAAGTAAAAATGGTGGAAATTTAGGAACGGATGGGTCGGTTGCATTTTTATTTAAGCACTGTGGTAGTTTGTTTTTTGCGCCAGACATTGATGAAGAAAAGTTAATGGAAAATGCGATTGAATTAGGGGCTGAAGACATCATCAACAATGAGGACGGAAGCATTGAAGTGATTACCTCCCCTGCAGACTATTTAACTGTTAAGGAAGGCTTTGATAAGGTTGGATTGAAGTATGAATTAGCCGAATTAACAATGAAGGCTGAAAATGAAATTAATTGCGATGGGGAAGCTGGGGAAAAAATGCAAAAGATTTTAGATGCACTGGATGATCTTGATGATGTTCAGGAAGTTTATACAAATGCACTTATTGAGGGCGCGTGATTAGCAAAGAGATTACGATACTGGGTATAGATCCTGGCTTAAGGGTGACAGGTTACGGAGTAATCGCTCATCAAAATCAATCATCAAGATATATTGCGAGCGGTGTTATTAAAACCTCAAATGAGGCAGGCAACCTTGCTTCGAGAATCAAGACCATATTAATCGGTTTAACACAGGTCATTGAAGAGTATCAGCCAGAGGTTGTAGCGATTGAGAAAGTTTTTGTTAATACGAACCCTCAATCCACTTTATTGTTAGGCCAGGCTCGAGGTGCGGCGATTTCGGCAGCGGTCTTAAAAGACTTGGAAGTTTTTGAATACACTGCATTGCAGATTAAAAAGTCAGTCGTTGGACAAGGCCATGCCTCCAAAGAGCAAGTTCAGGTAATGATTCAAAAGCTTCTTAAGCTGCCCTCTGTGCCATCAACAGATTCTGCTGATGCACTCGCATGTGGAATGTGTCATGCTAATATAAGTAACAGTTTGGCAAATTTAGGTGTGGGTAATCGCATGAAGGGCGGACGAATTATATGATCGGTAGAATAAAGGGGAAGTTACTAGATAAATCTCCCCCAATAATTTTAGTGGATTGCCAGGGAGTTGGTTACGAATTAGAAGTGCCAATGACTACTTTCTATGAGCTGCCCGAGATTGGAAATGATGTAACGCTTTTAACTCATTTTATTGTCCGTGAAGACGCTCAATTACTCTTTGGGTTTGGCTCGGAGCAGGAGCGAAAAATATTTAAGCAATTAATTAAAGTTAACGGCATTGGTGCCAAGGTTGCTTTGTCTATACTCAGTGGAATTAGCCTCAATGAGTTAATGAAGGCGATTAATCATTCAGAGTCAGACTTATTAGTTAAAATTCCTGGCATTGGAAAGAAAACAGCCGACCGATTGGTCCTCGAATTAAAAGATAAATTTAAGGACATTCCGAGCAGTAGCTCAACCAGTGAAATGCCATCGCAGCTTGATGACATACAAAATGCATTGATTGGATTAGGCTATAGCCAAAAAGATGCGACCACTATTGTGCGTGAATTACCCGATGAAATTTCTGTAAATGACGGAATACGACAGGCCTTAAAGATGTTATCAAAAAACCTTTAATGAATATTATATGATTGAACCAGATAGATTTGTAGATCCCAGCCCAACCGATAATATTGAAGAATCGTTTGAGCGCGCCTTACGACCAAAAGAGCTTAATGAGTATATTGGCCAGGAAAAAATTAGAGAACAATTAAGTATATTTATTGATGCTGCAAAAAAAAGAGATGAAGCTTTAGATCATGTGCTGTTATTTGGACCGCCTGGTTTAGGTAAGACCACCTTAGCACATATTATTTCACGAGAAATGGGCGTCAATCTAAGACAAACATCGGGCCCGGTTTTAGAAAAAACGGGCGACTTAGCCGCCTTGCTTTCTAATTTAGAAAAAAACGACGTTCTTTTTATAGATGAGATCCATCGTCTTTCCCCTGTCATAGAAGAGATACTCTACCCAGCAATGGAAGACTATCGTCTTGATATTATGATTGGCGAGGGGCCATCAGCTCGTTCCGTAAAATTAGAGCTACCGCCCTTTACATTAATAGGAGCTACAACTAGAGCCGGTATGTTAACGAATCCATTGAGAGATCGTTTTGGCATAGTTTCAAGACTCGAATTTTATACCACTGATGAGCTGGCAAAAATAGTGAAAAGGTCGGCGGGCTTATTGTCGGTAGAGATTGATCAAGAAGGCGCTAATGAGATTGCAAATCGTTCAAGAGGGACACCAAGGATTGCCAATCGACTTCTACGACGGGTTCGTGATTATGCAGAAGTGAAGGCGCAAGGTGTCGTTAATAAGGTGGTTGCCGATGAGGCATTGAAAATGTTAGACGTTGATTTAATAGGCCTAGACCTAATGGACCGAAATTTTTTGAATGCCATTATTGAAAAATTTTCGGGCGGTCCTGTGGGACTAGATAATTTAGCGGCAGCGATTGGGGAGGAAAGGGAAACCATTGAAGATGTAATTGAGCCTTATTTAATTCAACAAGGTTATCTTATGAGAACGCCGCGCGGTAGAATGGCAACACCTAAGTCATATATCCACTTTGGATTAACACCGCCCCCACAAAATGAGAGTGTATGGTAAGCGAATTTAATTGGTCAGCTAGAGTCTACTTTGAAGATACTGACAGCGGTGGAGTGGTTTATCATGCAAACTATTTAAAGTTTATGGAGCGTGCAAGAACAGAATTGTTAAGAGAGTTAGGTGTTGATCAACATCAGCTCAAAAAAGAAAAAAAAATTATGTTTGTTGTTCACAGCATGACTATAAAATTTAGCGCCCCTGCACGATTTGATGACGAGTTATTAATTAAGACTCAGTGCATTAAGGTCAGATCCTGTAGCATGATTTTAAATCAGGTAATAGAAAATAATAATAGGTTATTGATAGAGGCTAAAGTCGAACTTGCCTGTATCGATGAAATACTTTTTAAACCAACTTTAATCCCTAGGGAAATTAAAGAGCTTATGGAGGCAATATGAATATAGGAAGTGATTTATCCTTCTTTTCTTTAGTTTTTGGCGCAAGCATACCCGTTCAACTTGTAATGCTTATTTTGTTGTTTGCTTCCATTGTGTCCTGGAAGTATATTTACCTCAAAATAAAAATATTGAAAGAAACTGAAGACAATACCGATGAATTTGAAAAGTTCTTTTGGGCTGGCGGAGACTTAAAAAAGCTTTATGAGGGATTAGACTCCAGAGGTAAAAGTATGGTTGGCATGGCGGAAATATTCAGGTCGGGCTACAAGGAATACTTTGCTCAAAAAGAAAGTGGGACTTTTGATAAAAAAAGTGTGGAAAGTGTAAAAAGAGCCATGCGTGCTGCCTATAATCGTGAAGTGGATACTCTGGATCGACACCTACCCTTTTTAGCTTCTGTGGGTTCTGTAAGTCCGTATATTGGTTTATTTGGAACGGTTTGGGGAATTATGAATGCATTTATTGGGCTGGCAAATGTTGCCCAAGCATCTCTCTCTCAGGTGGCCCCCGGAATTGCTGAAGCATTGATTGCAACTGCTATTGGATTGTTTGCGGCCATTCCTGCTGTGATTGCCTACAACCGATTTGCTGCCAAAGCTGATCGATTATCGGTGAGATTCGAAAGCTTTATGGAGGAGTTTATAAACATCATGGACCGTAAGGGTTAGATGATGAAAAAAAGAAGATTAATGAATCAGATTAATGTAGTTCCATACATTGATGTGATGTTAGTTCTTTTAGTAATCTTTATGGTAACGGCCCCGATGACTAATCCTGGGGTCGTAGACTTACCAAGTGTGGGACAAACACTCAAACAGAAAATAACACCTATTATCATCACAATAAAAAAAGACGCGAGCACAGAAATTCAAGGAAAAAAATATAAGCGTGATGAATTATTGGCTTACCTCAAAACTACAACTAAAAAAAATCCTGACCAATCTGTTGTTATCGCTGCCGATAAAAAAGTTCAGTACGAGGAAGTGATTGGAGTTATGGATTTACTAAAACAAAATGAAATTAATAAAGTTGGTTTATTGTTAACCCCGGCAAAGTAAAACAATGATTTTTTCAAAGCTTGAAAATAATTATGAATTACAAGCCAATTTATTTTCTATCGTGATTCATTTTGGCTTGTTTATCTTTATGTTGCTCACCATTCAATGGCAAATGAAGGACGTCTATTACTCTGACATTGAATTATGGGATGCAATGCCAATGCAAATCAAGCCTCAGCCAAAGGCTATTAAAGAAAAGCCTATTGAGTTAAAAAAAGAAATACTCAAACCTGCCCCACCTCCAAAAGTTATCAGTAAAAATGAAGAATCCGAGATTCAATTGAAGAAAAAAAAAGAGGCTCAAAAAAAAGAACAAATTAAAAAGATACAGGAGCAAGCATTAAAACAAGAAAAGCTCATAGAATTACAAAAAAAATTATTGGATCAGGAAAAAGTGGAAAAACTTCAGGACAGAATGCTGGAACAAGAAAAGCTAGAGGAGTTGCAAAAAAAATTATTGGATCAGGAAAAAGTGGAGCAACTAAAAAAATCAGTTCTAGACCAAGACAGTAAAAAAGACTCTCGCATCGCAATTGAAGGGGATAGGGACGTTATTTCTGGTTCTAATACTGGTGAGCTTGATAAGTTTAAAGCGATGATTCAACAAAAGATACATCAAAATGTGAATAAGCAATTGTGTGGATTAGACCCGGTTGAGCTTGAGTTCGAAATACAATTGATGCCAACTGGGCACTTATTAAGACCGCCAAAAATGCTTACCTCGAGTAAAATTGAAAGCTGTGACCAGGCATTGGAGCGGGCAATATTTCAATCACAACCGCTGCCTGTACCAAAAGATGCTAAATTATTTTCAAGGCTAAAAAATTTAAAGTTAAATTTTCAACCTAATGCTTATGGGGAGTAATATTACTATTTTCAATTTAAGAAAAATTAATCAAGATAAAAATATGTCCAACTATATCTGTCGTTTTATTGCGCTTATCTCATTAATGACTGTTACCTTAAGTGTTTACCCCATCGAGGTGATAGAAATTTTGGGTGGTAAAGCAAGCCAAATTCCAATTGCCATTACCACTTTTAATGAAGAGATCCCAGGTGCCAACCCAGACAAAATGCATCAAGTTATAGCGAATGACTTGGAACGCTCTGGATTATTTATGCCATTAAATACTTCAGGCGTATCCTCAATCCCAGACAGTGATATGCACATTAACTTTAGTAACTGGTCAGCCCTTCAAGCACAGTTCCTGGTGGTTGGAAAAATTACCACTACAAACGGCAAGCTAACCACGCGATGGAGTTTGGTTGATATTTATAAGGAAAAAACAGTTCTTTCCATGGAGTTTTCTGGAAATAATAATCAGTACCGCGCAATTGCTCATAAGATATCTGACCTTGTTTATGAGAAATTAATTGGTAGCCCAGGCGTTGCTCGCACGAGAATCGGATTTGTTAAGCAGAAATCTAAAAACAGTTACGGATTATATGTGTCAGATTATGATGGCTTCAATCAAAAAGCCATTGTAAATTCGACGCAGCCTATTATGTCAGTCAGATGGTCGCCTGACGGAAAAAAAATTGCTTATGTGTCCTTTGAAAATAAAAAGCCGGTTATTTTTGTACAGGACCTAATTACAGGCAAAAGGACGCTTGTAGCAAACTTTAAAGGAAATAACAGTGCTCCTGCATGGTCGCCCGACAGCAAACAACTTGCGATTGTCCTAACATACAGTGCTAACTCGCAGATTTATATTATTAACAGTGATGGCACTGGCATTAAGCAATTAATGCGAACCCGCTTCATTAACACGGAGCCTTCTTGGACACCTGATGGCAAAGAAATTTATTTTTCCTCTGATCGCGGCGGCAACCCACAAATATATAAAGTAAATGTTGATGGTATCAGCGATGTTCAAAGGGTAACCTTTGAAGGAAAGTCTAATTTAAGCCCAAGCCTCTCGCCTGATGGAAAGTTACTTCTATTTTTAACTCAAGATGAGGGAAGGTATCGTGTGGCCGTGCAAAACTTAATTTCTAATCAAGTTCTAAAGCTAACAAAGGGGCCGCATGATGAGTCCCCGGTATTCTCCCCAAACGGTCATATGGTACTATTTACTTATAAAGACTTGGGAAAACCCACAAAAATTGGTACAGTATCAATAAATGGTCTTAAAGTAGCGCCAATCAATTTAGGCCAAGAAGGAATTCAGGAGCCGACGTGGAGCCCTTTGAGTGACTAAAAAATTAAAATTTAATGGAGATTAAACGGAATATGAAAAAATCACTTCTACTAGCAATGATGATGGCGTCTTCAATGATTGGTTGTAGCTCAACAGACATTAAGGATTCTATGGGCCTTAATGCCCCATTTCCAGAATTAACATCACAAATAGCTGAGCTTAGTGCAGCTGCACGAGAAGAATTAAGCAGCAACCCTCTATTAACAAGTCGCAGCATTTATTTTGATTATGACAAATACAGTATCAAGCCTGAATATAGTGATATGTTAGCGGCACATGCGGCATTTGTTAGCAAACACAATGTTGCTGTCACAATTAATGGCCATGCAGATTATAGGGGCTCACATGAATACAATCTATCATTAGGTCAAAAACGTTCTGTTGCTGTTAGTGAAGCATTGAATGGCTTAGGCATTGGTGATAACAATGTTGAGACAATTAGCTATGGTGAAGAAAACGCCAATCAAGAGTGTAAAGCAGCTGAATGCGATAAAGATAGACGCGCTGACATTGCTTACGTAGGCGAGTAATTTCAATTAAAAGCAGTTAATGAAAAAATATTTTTGGGTTGGTCTATTATTTGTTGCGAATTCTGCCTTTGCTATCTTTGAAGACGAAGAGGCAAGAAAGAAATTAAACAGCATACAAGACCAACTTGATAATATTCAAAAAAATATCGACTACAAAGTTAATCAAGCAATAAAAAATCAAAACCTAATAAAATTTCAAAATGAATTAAGCGCCATACTTGACCAAATTTCTAAGTTAAACGGCGAGATAGAGGTTTTACACTTTCAAAGTAAAAACTCTGAAGAAAGACAAAAAATTCTTTATCAAGAGCTCAACGACAGACTCCGAGGCCTTGAATTGAACATTGATTCTTTATCAAAAAAAGATGAAAAAAAAATTAACATTGAAACAACACCAGAATCAAGTCAGGCTAAAGATGCAGAGCAAAGTTTAAAGATAACAGAGCCGCTAATGCAAGAAGCTAATGGGGTTGATGAAACGCTACCTGATTTAGTTGATAAAAATATTGAGCTCACCGCTTTCTCTGAGGCGAAAGCACTCCTTAGGGCAACAAAATATAAAGAGTCTTTTGACGCCTTTGATCGATTTGTGACAATTTATCCAAAATCCGAGCTTATCTCAGAGGCTAAATACTACGTAGGCTATTCACAATATTCACTCAAAAACTACAGCGCAGCAATTAAGACTTATACAAAGATTTTAGAGGTCTACCCGGATGGCAATATGCTGCCTGAGGCAATGTATGGCATTGCAAATTGTCAAATTCAGCTCACTGAAATTACCAAAGCAAAAATATCCTTACAAGACTTAATAAAAAAATACCCAAATGCCGACATTATTCCTAGCGCCCAGAGTAGACTCAAGGCGTTAGAGTCAATCAAATTTTAATCTTTTAAAATTCACAGTGTCTAAATCAGAACATTTAAAAATTAATGAAATCTTTTATTCCGTTCAGGGTGAGTCAACCCGGATTGGCCTCCCTACAATTTTTATTCGACTTACTGGCTGTCCAATGCGGTGCGTATACTGTGACACTGCGTATGCATTTCACGATGGGAGAAATTATACATTCGAGCAAATTTTTGAAGAGATAAAGCAATACGACACAAAATTTGTTACGGTTACCGGGGGAGAGCCCTTGGCACAAAAAGCATGCTTTGATTTTATAAATCAGTTAAGTGATATGGGCTATCAAGTGTCGATTGAGACTGGGGGTGCGGTATCTATTGAAAATATTGACCCTAGAGCTAAAATTATTCTCGACATTAAAACCCCTGGATCGGGGGAGATTAAAAATTATGATTGGAATAATTTGGCCTTTATTAAGCCTGACGATGAAATTAAAATTGTTATTACCAATCAAGATGATTATGAATGGGCAAAGACAATTATTTTAAAAGAAAATCTAGCAAATAAGGCAGAAATCCTTTTGTCACCGGTTTATGGACAGGTTAATCCAGAGGATCTGGCCTCATGGATACTAAAAGATAGACTGCGAGTGAGATTGCAATTACAACTTCATAAGGTTATTTGGGGGGACAAGAAAGGTGTCTAGAGCCGCGATTATACTGCTGTCTGGAGGATTGGATTCAGCTACAGTATTAGGTATCGCCTCAAGGGAGGGGTACGAATGTTATGCCATGACAATTAATTACCACCAAAGGCATAATGCCGAGTTAAAAGCAGCAAATTGTATTGCGAAATTTTTCAACGTTAAAGAACATAAAATTATTGACATTGATTTGAGTTGGTTAAAAAGCTCTTCCTTGACGAACCAATCGATGACTATTCCAGAAATTGCCTCAGAGGGAATCCCGTCAACCTATGTCCCAGCTAGAAATACCATCATGATGACCTTAGCTTTGGCATGGGCTGAAACAATAGGCAGTCAAAATATTTTTATTGGTGTGAATGCGGTGGATTATTCTGGTTACCCAGATTGCCGACCAGAATATATTGCAAGTTTTCAAACAATGGCTAATTTAGCAACAAAAAGTGCAATTGAAGGAAAAAATATTCAGATACATACACCATTAATCCATCTCTCAAAATCTGAGATTATTCATGAAGGTGAAAAGTGTGGCATTGATTACTCTTCAACAGTATCATGCTATCAAGCGACTTCAGATGGTCTTGCATGTGGTAAATGCGACTCTTGCCGACTGAGAAAAGAGGGATTTAAGCAGGCAAATATTGAGGACCCCACACAATATGTGGCTCCACAGTAAAATTTTCAGTATCTGCTTCGTGCGATGCAAACAATTAGCTTGCCAAAGCAACCTAAAATAGCGTAAAATTCCGCCCTTTCTGTAGAAAATTATTTAGTAAAGAGAATAAATTATGGTAATCATTAGACTTTCAAGAGGTGGATCTAAAAATAGACCTTATTTTAACGTGGTAGTGGCTGATTCAAAGATGCGAAGAGACGGAAGATTCATCGAGCGAGTTGGATTTTATAACCCAATGGCAAGAGAAGGCTCTGAAGCATTAAAATTAAATTTAGAGCGAATTACTTATTGGCAAGGTCACGGTGCATTGTTGTCAGAAACAATGAGCCGAATTGTTAAATTAAATGCAAAAGGCCCAGAAGGTCTTGCTGCGATGAAGAAAAAAGATTTAGACAAGAGTGAGGCGAAAAAAGCGAAAAAAGCAGCTGAAAAAGCAGCTGAAATAGCCGCAGCAGAAGCAGAAGCAGCACCAGCTGAAGAAGCTCCAGCCGCAGAAGCAGCACCAGCTGAAGAAGCTCCAGCCGCAGAAGCAGCACCAGCTGAAGAAGCTCCAGCCGCAGAAGATAAATAAGGAAGTCAAATTCAGATCCTGAACCAATGAGTGAATTTGTCGTCATGGGAAAAGTAGTAGGCTCTCATGGAATAAAGGGCTGGTTAAAAATTCAGCCTTTTAGTGAAGAAATAAATGCCTTATGTAGCCACCCAGTCTGGTTTTTATCGAAGGATGAAATAGAGTGGGGTGAGTTAAAAGTACAAGAGTCGTCCATGCAAGGACGAACCGTACTGGCAAAGATAGAAAATACTAACGACCGTAATGAGGCTGATCGGCTTAGAGGTTACCTAATTGGTATTAAAAAGAATGATTTACCGATTTTAGAGAAAGGAAAATATTACTGGTCTGATTTAATTGGGCTAGAAGTATTTAATCAGGAAAAATTTAATTTTGGCGTTGTAGATTCAATAATGGAAACTGGATCTAATGACGTGTTAGTTATAAAGGGTGAAAAAGAAACATTGATTCCATATTTAGATAATGTAATTCTAAATATTGATTTAGTTAAGAAAAGCATCCTAGTAGATTGGGATGAAAATTTCTAAGCCCCAATTTACTTTTGACGTCATAACATTAATGCCAGAAATGTTCTTGGCCTTAACAGAGTACGGCGTTGTTGGAAGAGCTTTTAAAGAGAAAAATGTGGACCTCCATTTATGGAACCCAAGAGAATTTTCTCATAATGAGCATAAGACGGTTGACGATCGCCCATATGGCGGAGGGCCTGGGATGCTTATGATGGCAGACCCTATTGTTAAATCAATTAGAGCTGCTAAAAAAAGACAAGAAGGACAGGGGTTAGATAGCGGCAAAGTTATTCATATGTCGCCGAGAGGAAAGCCCTTGAACCATAAATTGGTTAACAGTCTAGTAAAAGAAAAAAATTTGATTTTTATTGCTAGTCGGTATGAAGGTATAGATGAAAGAGTCAGCCCTTGGATTGATGAAGAGATCTCTATAGGTGATTTTGTAACGAGCGGAGGGGAGATTCCAACCATGACACTAATTGATTGCATGGTTAGACAATTACCCGGTGTGCTAAATGATGAGGAGTCTGCAGTTCAGGATTCATTCGTTAATGGCCTGCTCGATCATCCACACTTTACAAGACCTGAGATATACGATGGTATGAAAGTCCCGGATATTTTGATGTCGGGTGACCATGAAAAAATAAGAATATGGCGGCTTAAAGAGTCGCTAAGAGTAACCTGGATTAGACGTCCAGATTTATTAGCCGAAAGGTTGTTGACGAAAGAAGAGACTCGTCTGCTTGAAGAAGTAAGAAGTGAGCAGGAACAAGACTCTTTATAACTAAAAGGAACTAAACGATGGCAAATATTATTGAAACATTAGAGCGCGAGGAAATTGCGCGACTTGGCAAAAAGATACCGAAGTTTGCTGCGGGTGACACAGTCACAGTCGGGGTGAATGTTATTGAAGGGACCAGAAAAAGGGTTCAGATTTTTGAGGGATTGGTCATTGCTAAAAAGAATCGCGGGCTTAATTCAGCATTTATCGTGAGAAAAATATCAGAGGGAGAAGGAATCGAAAGAACATTCCAGTTACATTCGCCTGCGATAGAAAGCATTGTTGTTAAGAGAAGAGGCGATGTAAGACGAGCTAAACTATTTTATCTTAGAGATCTTTCAGGTAAATCTGCAAGAATTAAAGAGCGTCTTAAAGTGCGTCCAAGCGACAGTGAATTTGAAATTATTCCTGAGGTGGCTGCACCAATCGCTCATGAAACACCAGTGATTGAATCAGCTCCAGCAGTTGATGAAACACCAGTAAATGTGGCAGAAGAAAAGCCAGCTGAATAAATCTTTAAATATTTAAAAAAACCTCGCTAGTCGAGGTTTTTTTTATTGTGCTAAGCTTACTTTGATGAAGCCAAAGAAAAATAATATTAATCCAGAACAAGGCATAGTTATTGATGAGTTTATTGACTATTTATGGCTTGAAGATGGGCTATCAAAGAATACTCTAGATAGCTATCGTTTCGACCTTACCTTATTTTCGAGCTGGCTTTCAAAAGATGTAAATATAGATTTAATTCATGTTTCGCAATCAGAGATTCAGCAATATTTAGCTCATAAATTCCCAACATCTCAAGCTAGAAGCATTTCAAGATTATTAGCCACCCTAAGAAGATTTTATCGTTACTTACTTAGAGAAAAGAAGGTTAGCTACGACCCTACGTTGCAAATACAAACTCCAAAAACACCTAAATCACTGCCTAAAAGTTTAAGTGAGGAGGACGTAGAGAGCTTATTAAATGCCCCAACATTAAATTCTCCCACGGGATTAAGAGATAGAGCCATGCTTGAATTGTTATATGCTTGCGGCCTCAGGGTGTCCGAGTTGGTTGGTATTTTATTAACAGAAGTTATTGTGACCGATGGAATTATTCGGGTCACAGGCAAAGGAAGTAAGACAAGGCTTGTCCCTATGGGGGAAGAAGCTGTTGATTGGGTGCTGCAATACATTGCTAATGCTAGACAAGATATTCTTAAAAAAAAGACATCTAAATTTTTATTTATTACAGCAAGAGGAGGTGCAATGACTCGTCAAGCATTTTGGTATTTAATAAAAAAATATGCCTTAATTGCCAATATTAATAAACCTCTCTCGCCTCATGTTTTAAGGCATGCTTTCGCAACACATTTAATTAATCATGGCGCGGATCTTAGAGTAGTTCAAATGTTACTTGGCCATAGTGATATTTCGACAACACAAATTTATACTCATGTTGCTAGAGAGAGACTAAAAAAACTTCATCAGGAGCACCATCCTCGAGGGTGATTATCTTTCTAGAATAACACCAACAAAATCTGTGCTTTCTATGATTTTTGGCTTGGCTATTTTGAGTGTAATATTTTTAATATTAAATTTTTTCTTAATCTCATCAGCAATCTCTTCCGCTAAAGACTCAAGCAGTTTATAACGATGATGAGTCCCAATTGCTTGAATAATATTTTCAATCTCAGCATAGTCGATGGTCTCACTTAGATCATCTTTCTCAAAAATAGAGCCCTTAATCAGCTCAATATCAATGTCTAATCTTAGTGTTTGCTCAATGGAGCGCTCTTCATTTGTAACGCCAATTTTAGTTTTAAGACTTATTCCATGAAGAAAGATACGGTTTGACATGAATGATGAGGTATTTTCAAATATAATTACCCCCATGATAAATCAAATTACATTTATTTTAATGGCTTATTTTGTAGGCTCATTATCCTTCGGGATAATTGTTAGTCATTTTTTCAAATTATCAGATCCTAGAACTATTGGTTCAGGGAATCCTGGGGCAACTAATGTAATGAGGGCGGGCAATAAACTTGCAGCGCTTTTAACCTTATTAGGCGATATGTTAAAAGCAACTCTTGTTATTGTTGTGGCGAATAAATTAGCTGTAGGTGAAATTGAACTAGGGCTAATTTCAATTGCCGTTTTATTGGGCCATATTTTTCCAGCCTATCATGGGTTTAAAGGTGGGAAAGGGGTAGCAACAGCTCTTGGTATTTTTCTCGGAATTGATTGGGCATTAGCATTAGCAGTTTTATCAGTGTGGTTATTTATTTTCGTGATTTGGCGCTATTCATCATTGGCGGCAATAGTCGCTGCATTGTCTGCCCCTATTTTTACTTTATTTTTAGGATTTTCACATGAAATCTTGTGGTTAAATATTTCGATTACTGTGCTTATTATCTATCGCCATAAAATAAACATAATAAATCTATTAAATGGTAAGGAGTCTGGATTTAGGCGGTAAGTTTAAGTTCAGACAGTCGCCATCTCGGGTTAACTGTAAACATATAATCATTCTTGGCAGATAAATGATAACGAAGTGCGCCAGCTAAAGCTATCATCGCACCATTATCAGTACAGAACTCAAGCGCAGGAAAAAATACCTTAAAATTTTTGTCTTTTGACTGTTGAATTAATTTTTGCCTTAATTGTTTATTTGCCCCAACACCACCCGAGACTACGAGCTGATCTAGGTTTAAATTCTCCAGTGCTAGTAAAGATTTTTTGACCAAAACATCAGTAATCGCTTCTTGAAACTCAAAAGCAATATTTTCTTTAATTGTCTCGGTTAGAAATTCTTGTTTTTTGATGAGAGTAAGAACGGCCGTTTTTAGACCACTAAAGCTAAAATCATAGCCATGGCTATTTAATAATGGCCGAGGCAAATTAAAAAAGGCCTCTCCTTTTTCAGCTAAGGCTGATAAAGCTGCGCCCCCTGGATACCCTAAGCCTAAAAGTTGCGCAGTTTTATCAAATGCTTCTCCCGCAGCATCATCCAGTGTGTCCCCTATAATTTTATAGTCACCGATTGCTGTTACATGGATTAGCTGGCTATGACCACCAGACACAAGGAGGGCCAGGAATGGGAAAGATGGGCTTTCTTCTTCAAGCATTGGTGCTAACAAATGTCCTTCTAAGTGATGAATGGGGACAGAGGGAATATTTAATGAGCAAGCAATAGCTTCTGCAACACAGCTTCCAACTAGAAGTGCTCCTGAGAGCCCTGGGCCGGCGGTATAAGCAACGCTATCAATTGAATGGACTGTCATGGATTGATCCTTAAGAAGCTTATCAATAAGAGGGATGATGTGACGTATATGATCTCTGGAAGCAAGCTCAGGTACTACCCCACCATATTCAGCATGAAGCTTAATTTGTGAGTGCAGCGTATGCCCTATTAATCCTTTTTCAGAATCATAAAGAGCAATGCCCGTTTCATCACAAGAAGTTTCTATTCCAAGGACTAACATTTATAATTTGGCTTTTTTGTTATATTAGGTTGAAAAAAAAGAATATTAGCATTAAAATGTACGACTTTTCCGAATAGACATAATAAGCTGTTCACTATAACTATAAAGAGATAATGAATGTCAACAATAAAAGTAAAAGAAAACGAACCATTTGACGTAGCACTAAGAAGATTTAAACGTCTGATTGAAAAAACAGGCCTATTAAATGATCTTAGAGCCCGAGAGTTTTATGAAAAACCAACTTGGGAACGTAAACGAAAAGCTGCTGCCGCTGTCAAAAGACAGTATCGTCGCTTAAGAAATCAAATGCTTCCACCTAAACTCTATTAATAGCAGTTTATGTCCTTAAAAGAGCAGATTAATGAGGACATGAAATCCGCAATGCGCAGTAAAGACAGTGCGCGCCTGGGAGCCATAAGGCTCCTTCAGTCAGCCTTAAAACAAAAAGAAGTCGACGAGAGGGTTGATCTTAATGATGATGATGTCTTAGTTATTATCGATAAGATGCTAAAACAAAGAAGAGACTCAATAGACGCCTTTAAAAAAGCAGAGCGAAATGATTTGGTTGAGAAAGAAGAGTTCGAAGTTTCAGTTCTTCAGGAATATATGCCTGAACCTTTGTCTGATAATGAAATTTCAAATATTATTGATCAAGCTATAAAGAATCTTGGCGCATTAACCATGAAAGATATGGGTGCTGTGATGAGTGCTGTAAAACCTGAGCTTTCAGGAAAAGCAAATATGGCGGATGTTTCACAAAAAATTAAATCAAAACTAACATAAATCTTTTATTGCTTAACTCAGGTCTTCGACCTTACTGATAATTAAGATATTATTTCATAATGATTCCTGAGTCTTTTATCCAAGAGCTTTTAAATAGAGTCGATGTCGTTGATATCATTGACAAGAAAATTCAATTAAAAAAAGCTGGGGCAAATTTTGTAGCATGCTGCCCATTTCATCAAGAAAAATCTCCCTCTTTTACCGTTAGTCCTTCAAAGCAGTTTTATCATTGTTTCGGTTGTGGAGAGCACGGGTCGGCCATCAGTTTTTTAATTGAATACGATGGGTTATCTTTTGTTGAGGCGGTTAATGAATTAGCCAATGCAGCTGGACTTAAAGTGCCTAACGAAGATTTTTCCGAAAAGAAAAATATCAATGAAAGTTATAGGCTGGAAGAGGCAATGAAGATTGCAGATAACTTTTACCAGGCTCAACTTAGAAAGTCTCCTAAAGCTATCAACTATTTAAAAACTAGAGGGCTTACGGGGGAAATTGCAAAAGAATTCTCAATAGGTTACGCCCCGGAAGGCTGGCAAAACTTACAGGTGGCTTTTAAAAAATATGAGGACCAGACCCTTGTCGATGCGGGCCTGATTCAAAAAAATGAGCAGGGTCGATATTACGATAGATTTAGGGATCGCATCATGTTTCCAATTCATAATGCCAAAGGCATTGTTATTGGATTTGGTGGCAGGATTATTAATCCTGAAGATACGCCAAAATATTATAATTCCCCTGAAACTCCATTATTTCAAAAAAGCTATGAATTGTATGGTTTATTGGCAGCTAGAAAAGCTATTCGGGAAAAGGGACATGTGGTCGTAGTGGAAGGCTATATGGATGTTGTGGCCCTTGCACAACATGGTATTAGAAATGTTGTTGCAACCCTTGGAACAGCTACAACATTATTCCACATCAAAAAACTCATTCGATACACAGAAGAAATTATTTTTTGTTTTGATGGAGATAGCGCAGGGCAGACGGCAGCTTGGCGAGCAATGAACAATTCATTGAGTGCTGTATCTGACAATACACAACTCAAGTTTTTATTTCTACCTGAACAGCACGATCCAGACTCATACGTAAGAGAGCATTCAACAGACGCATTTAATGTTCTAGTCAAGGATGCCATCCCTTTAACGGAATACATTATTAAATACCTCACCCAGGAAAATAGTCTTGCAAATCAAGAGAAAAAAGTAAAATTTTTAAATGATCTCGAGCCTATCGTAAAAGAGATTTCCGCACCTAAACTTTCACTATTATTTAAGAAAAGAATAGCCCAGCTAGTAGGTCTTGAAGTGAAAGAAATAGATCAAATATTTAAGACCAAAGACAAAAGACCAGAAATTCAAAATACAAGAATTACAAACAATAGGATGCCGATCTCTGCTACTCGGCGATTTTGTTTATTCTTAATGCTAGAACCTGGTATGTCTGAGGCAACAGATCATGAAATATTTTCTACCGACAAAGTAGATGACCAGCTAGCTAGAGCAATTATAGAAATATCTTCAGGGGAGGAGAAAAAAAATACAGTGAGCGTTATGCATTTGTTGTCTAATCGATTTGATAGAGAAACCATTAATGAACTTCAGACGCAGTTAGCTTTATTTGACCAAACAATGGACATTAGCCAGGAAGTTGGGGCATTGAGATTATCAATTAAGAAAAAGCATTCCTCCGCATCAAAAAAGATGAAATTAGAAGAAATAAAACAAAAAAGCTTAGAATCACTTACGGAGACGGAGAAACAGTTTCTGCGCAACATGGGGAAGAGTTAAATAACTGATTTTTATAGTTTTTTTACATATTGACCCGACAATTTCATTGACAGAAATACAATGTGTTGTTAAAATCCTCGGTCTTTTATCAAATGATAAAATAAAACACGAATTACACAGCCCTATTATAAATTTAGAGGTAAGCATGGCGAGACCTAGAAAAAATCCTGAAGACAAAAAAACACAACGAGTTACTCGGGTTAAAAAACTCAAAGATCTTTATTTAAAAGACGCTGAGAATAATCCTGCTGAAGCAGAAAATCGTAGAATGCAACTTAAGGCCCTTATTATCCTCGGAAAGGAAAGAGGCTACCTTACCTATGCTGAAATCAATGACCATCTTCCTGATGAAGTTTCTGAGAGTGAACAAGTAGAAGGAATCATTGGCATCATTAATGACATGGGGATTATGGTTTACGAATCAGCCCCGGATGCAGAGGCCTTATTAATGTCAGATGCTCCAGCCCCGGTTACAGATGATGAAGCTGCGGAAGAGGCCGAACAAGCGCTAGCAACTGTTGACTCTGAATTCGGCAGAACAACTGACCCCGTTCGAATGTATATGCGTGAAATGGGCACAGTAGAACTGCTGACACGCGAGGGTGAAATTGAGATCGCCAAAAGAATTGAAGATGGACTAAAGCATATGGTTCAAGCTATCTCTGCATGCCCAGGGATTATTGATGACTTGATGGGCATGGGTGAAAAGGTTAAGAACAAGGAACTAGGCGTTGATGAGTTTGTAGATGGCTTAATCGACATGGAAGCAGAAAAAGAAATGGCCAAAGTTGAGGCAGCACTTCTCCCTCAAGAAGAAACAGATGATGAAGAAGGGGAAGGAGATGAGGAAGAAAATGAAACTGGTAAAGCCAGCGGTATGTCTGCCGAAGATTTAGCTCACCTTACCGAAGAAGTATTGTTACGATTCAATAAGATCAAAAAAGCACATAAAAAATTAACAGAACTTCGCGAACAAAAAAAATGGGTTGATGATGAAGAATATAAGAAGCATCAAGAAATTATTTTAAAAGAGCTTATTAACTTCAGGTTTGCTTCTAAATTCGTTGAATTGCTATGTGACAAAGTCAGAACTTTTGTTGTTCAAATTAGAATTCATGAGAGAGCCATTATGGATTTCTGTGTGGACGAATCTAAAATGCCTCGCTCACATTTTATCAAGAGCTTCCCTAGCAACGAAACCAATTTAAAATGGTTGAAACAAGAGATGAAAGCTGAGAAGCCTTACGTAGAAGGCTTAGAAAAATTAAAACATTCAATTTTAGATCAACAGCAAAAGTTAATCGATTTAGAAACACAGGCTGGGATTCCGATTAAAAACTTTAAAGAAATTAATCGACAAATGACCAGTGGAGAGGCAAGAGCTCGTCGCGCAAAAAGAGAAATGATTGAGGCTAACCTAAGGCTTGTTATTTCAATTGCTAAAAAATATACAAACCGAGGCTTACAATTTCTAGATTTAATTCAGGAAGGCAATATTGGCCTAATGAAAGCCGTTGATAAATTTGAGTATCGCAGAGGTTATAAATTCTCAACCTATGCAACATGGTGGATTCGACAAGCGATTACACGCTCTATTGCCGATCAAGCAAGAACCATTCGAATTCCTGTGCATATGATTGAAACCATTAATAAGATGAATAGAATTTCAAGACAAATCCTACAATCGACTGGACAAGAGCCTGAGCCTTGGGAATTGGCTGAGAAGATGGAAATGCCCGAAGAAAAAATTAGAAAAATACTAAAAATTTCTAAAGAGCCTATTTCTATGGAAACCCCAATTGGTGATGACGAAGACTCTCACTTGGGTGATTTCATTGAGGATGTTGGAACGCTTACTCCGGACGATGCGGCAGTTTATGCAAGTCTAAGACATGTAACATCAGAAATCCTTGAGGGGTTAACTCCCAGGGAAGCTAAGGTCTTAAGGATGCGATTTGGTATCGAAATGAACACAGATCACACTCTAGAAGAAGTAGGCAAGCAATTTGATGTGACCCGTGAGCGAATTCGTCAGATTGAAGCGAAAGCGTTGCGCAAACTACGTCATCCTACCCGGTCTGACAGACTTAAAAGTTTTTTAGAGGGTAAAGATTAAATTACAGGGCCTATAGCTCAGTTGGTTAGAGCAGAGGACTCATAATCCTTTGGTCCCTGGTTCGAGTCCAGGTGGGCCCACCAACAAATACAAGGCTTTTAGAGGTTTTTACTTCTAAAAGTCTTTTTTATTTTCTTGCCGGTTAATATAGATTTATCTTTATTAAAGTTGATGCTATCTTTAGCCTTATGCAAAACCTCCTTACCCCCCTAATTAATAAAGGCAAACGATATGTCGTTCTCAGCTATGTATAATTGGATATGGACTATTAATTTAATAGACATATCGATTGTTATTTTTTATGTGCTAAGTGTTTCGTTAATAATTTATGCTTTCATTAAAGGCATTGAATACATACTAGATTTTTATAAAAGATTTAAGGGGAGATAAATATATATTCATCTAACTTTTTGATGGCCAAAGATTGCATTCGTTGAAAAAAACTACTGAAAATAAAACCTCATTAAACTGGAACTTTAATAATAGTTACACACAACTCCCTTCATCCTTTTTTTCGAGACAAAATCCTATTGCAGTAAAAGCACCACATCTTGTAATAGCTAATGATGCACTAGCTCACTTTCTTGGATTAAGCGATGATAAGCATCTAGTTGAGGGCGACAGCATTATTTTTTCTGGTAATAAAATTCCAGAAGGTGCAGATCCGATCGCCCAGGCTTATGCTGGCCATCAATTTGGCCACTTTAATATACTCGGTGATGGCCGCGCAATATTACTTGGAGAACATATCACTCCTTCGGGAGCTCGCTACGATATCCAGCTTAAAGGTTCCGGTGAGACAGCTTATTCGCGGAGCGGTGATGGCCGAGCGGCATTGGGACCGATGCTTAGAGAGTATATTATTAGCGAAGCGATGCATGCTCTTGGGGTGCCCACCACACGGAGTCTTGCTGTAGTCTCAACAGGCGAACCCGTTTATCGTAACAGTGTTCTCCCCGGTGCTATTTTAACCCGAGTCGCCTCAAGCCATATTCGCGTCGGAACCTTTCAATTTGCCAGAACCGTAAATGATGAAGGAGCGATTAGAGCGCTTGCGAATTACACATTGAGCCGTCACTTTCCTGAGTATCAAGCCAGGGATAATAAATACTTATCTCTACTAGAGGCTGTGATCGATCGTCAAGCAGCATTGCTTGCAAAGTGGATGCAGGTGGGATTTATACATGGGGTGATGAATACCGATAACATGTCGATTTGTGGGGAAACTATAGACTATGGGCCGTGCGCATTCATGGATATATACGATCCAGCCACCGTCTTCAGCTCGATTGATCAACATGGACGCTATGCTTTTGGCAATCAGCCAGCCATCGCCCACTGGAATTTAACGAGATTTGCAGAAACGCTACTTCCACTTTTGGACTCGTTACAGGAGGAGTCGATCAAGATGGCGGAAAATGCACTTGAAACGTTTAGTGTGAGATATAAAGAATATTGGCATTCTGGCATGAGAGCAAAGTTAGGGATATTTAACGAGGAACCGAGCGACGATTTACTCATAGAAAACCTATTGGTGTGCATGAAAAAAAATTCTTTAGATTATACGAATACGTTCCGCGACCTAGGGTCTGAATCGAGTATAAAAAAACCCATGTTAGACCTCCCAGAATTCATGGCATGGCATGCGCTATGGAAAAAAAGGCTAGAAGGTCAAGATCAAACCTTGGGCCATGCAGTTTCACTAATGCTAGAGACTAATCCGGCAGTCATTCCGCGAAACTATCTGGTGGAAGCAGCCTTAAGCGCTGCTGAGTTAGGAGATTTTTCCTTGGCTAAAAAGCTAGTTGAAGTCCTGTCAGATCCTTTTACTGACAATGAAAAGTTATCCCTCTATCGTGAGCCACCACCTCCATCAACCAGGCCTTACAAGACATATTGTGGCACTTAAATATTAATAGCTCGGCAAGGCAATGGGCGTTTATCAAGTTTTAATGTAAAGTTTATCAATGAACAACACAATAAATAATAATCAAAACTCCTCAGAAACGACTGTTGAACAATACGAAATTGATAAAGAGTTTAATGAAGCAACCACTGTCCTAAAAGACATATTACCCGCAGTAACATTGTTTGGAAGTGCCCGAACATCAGAGTCAGATAAATATTATCAACTGGCTGAAAGGATTTCATTTAAATTTTCTGAGTTAGGGTTCTCTGTTATCTCTGGGGGTGGCCCTGGCATAATGGAAGCTTCTAATAAAGGTGCTTTTAGAGGTAAGTCAGACAGCATCGGATTGAATATTAGGCTTCCAAAAGAACAAAAACCTAATAATTTTCAAAATATTAAGATTAGTTTTAATTATTTTTTTACTAGAAAGTTAATGTTTATTAAGTTTGCTTCAGCCTTTGTTGTCTTTCCTGGAGGGTATGGAACGCTCGACGAATTACTTCAAGTTTTAACATTAATTCAAACCAAAAAGATTAATCAGGTCCCAATTATATTGGTAGGTAGTGAATTTTGGAATGGTTTGATCGGTTGGTTAGAGCAAGCAGTGCTATCAAAGAAAATGATTAATCAAGAAGACTTAAATCTTATAAAAATAATGGATGATGAAAGTAGCATTGTTAATTATGTGAAGGCATTTTACCAATGTGACGGCAATGAAGTTTGTATTTTTCAAAATTTACCTTAAGTTACAAGCTGTCTTCTTATAGATCTTTGCTACCCAAGACCTTTTTATTTACCATTTAATTAACTCGCCTTTATAGTCTAAGTATTGACCAGAATTTTTAGATGATAATTTATCAATTTGATTAATCATGCCACTAACACTTTCAAAAGTATTAATCCATGCATTTGAGCCGCCCATGTCAGTTTTGACCCAGCCTGGGTGCAAGGTTAATGTTGCTATTCCATCTCTCTCAAGGTCGTGTGTCAGGCTACGCATCATGCTATTTAATGCCGTTTTTGATGTTCTATAGATATAAGAGCCACCACTTGTATTATCATCAATACTGCCCATCTTGCTAGTAATGGAAATAACTTTTTTAAGAGACCCTCTTCTAATCTGCGTTAAAAAAACCTCGATTAGTTTATATGGGGCAATCGTGTTAATTCTAAAGCTTTCAATCCACGCCTCAACATCTAGATTACCAAGAGAGCTTGATCTATAAATGCCGGCATTATTTATCAATACATCTATTGCTACATTGCTTAGCTGGCTAGATAGCGAGGTAATATCACGGAGGTCACCTACATCCAATTGAAAGACTTGGAGAGCTGCAAATTCTTTTTGTAAATCCTTTAATACTTTTGCATTATCTAAGTCTCGACAACAAGCTAAAACTGTCCAACCCAGCTTGCTATATTGACGCACAAATTCTAAGCCTAGGCCTCGATTGGCGCCGGTAATCAGCACAGTAGAATGATTCATTTCTTGATCCCGTGGGTTATTTTATTTTAATTGTAATAAGACTATACTTAAATTACTATAGCTTTATCAAAAATTGGATTAATTGTGATGAATAAATGGTTATTAATATTTAGTTTATTTATTTTTAGTAATGTAACAGCCGCTGAGTTAGAAAATTACTGCACAACTAGTCTTGCAGAGGGAAATTTTCATATGACTGATTGCAGCGTCAATACAAAATTTGATAATAAGCTTTATTGTTTTGGGAATAAAAAGTCTCGTGAGATATTTTTAGAGGACCCTGAGGCCATCCTTAAAAAAGCAATGAATTTTTATGGGGAAAATAAAGGGGCTGAGCGCGTCAAATTATCACAAGAAAGTGCGGATAGTGTTTTAAATGATCCGGATTGTAATTTTTCTAATAATGATTTGGGGTATTTAAATTTTAATGGAAAAGATTTAAAACATTGCACCATGGTCAATACCAGCTTTTTTGGTGCGGATCTTAGGAATGCAAATCTGTCCGGAGCAAATTTACAGCGTGCTTACCTGAATCTAGCTCGCTTGGAGAAGGCCAACTTCGCGGGCGCCAATTTAACAGAGGCTATCATTTTTCAAGCCATCTTTGGCGAAACCAATTTTAAGTCAGCCAATCTTTCTGGCGCCAGAATGATAGGCACATTGGGGGCTGTTGATATGTCCCATGCAAAAGTAACCGGTGGAAAATTTGGCCTGGATGTGGGTAATCAACCCATGGGCCAAATGAAGTTTGATTCCTCTGCCGGTAAATTTTATAAGACAAACTTTGAAGGTGCCGATCTTAATATTGCAAGCTTCATCTTTGGTGATCTGAGAGAGGCAAACTTAAGAAATACCAATCTTTATCGGGCTGAATTGATTCAGGCAGATTTACGAGGGGCGGATCTTACAGGGGCTAATTTGACTGATGCGAATGTAGACGGGGCAGATTTTGAAGGGGCTATTGGTCTGGAGACGGTCAAAGGGCTTCAAACATTGATAGGCCAATGTAAGCATTGTGGCAAGGAGTGAAAAGTTTTTGTAATAAAAAAGCCCTTACTATAAGGGCTTTTTTATTTGAACTTGATTCTAGAAATTAGTTAACTGCTGCTTTAAGTGCTGTACCCGCTTTAAAAGTTGGAGCTTTACGTGCAGGTATTTTTAATTCCTTGCCTGTTTGAGGGTTACGGCCTATTCGAGCTGCTCTTTTTGAAACTTTAAATGTACCAAAGCCAATTAGAGTAACTGTGTCGCCTTTTTTAAGGGCTTTTGTGATTGCTTCAACGGTTGCATCAACTGCTCTGCCTGCTTCTGCTTTTGTTGAGCTTGTAGTTTTTGCTACCGCTTCAATAAGTTCACCTTTGTTCATGTAATCCTCCAAATAAAAAGATAGTTGCTTTAAATCACCTACTACTATTGCTTGTTACAGTAGGTATGCGTTGACTTTGCCAATATTCTTTTATCTTGTCAATAATAAATTTGGTTTATTCTCTGTTTTTCTTAATTTGATTAATGTTACAATAATCAAATGAAAGATAATAAACGAGGAGGATTTAGGGTGGGTGCCGGACGAAAATCTGGCAGTGGTTGCTTTGGCGAGTCAACTAAAGTCATTAGGGTGCCGACTAGCCGAGTCACTGAGATTAACCAATATATAAGGCGACCGCAAGCAGGCAATACAGACATTGTAATGTTGCCTCACCCAACCCCCCAGAAAATTCAGCTAAAATTATTTGATCATAAAGTCCCTGCTGGATTTCCTTCTCCGGCAGACGATCACATTGAAAAATCATTAGATTTAAATGAGTATTTGATTACAAAAAAAGAATCGACTTTTTTTGTAAAGATTAAAGGGGACTCGATGATCGACGCGAGCATTCATGACAATGATATTGTGATTGTGGATCGATCTAAGCAAGCAAAGGTCGGCGATATTATATTGGCTTCTATCGATGGCGAATTTACGATTAAGATCCTCGCCAAGCATTTATCTTTGCCCAGACTATTGCCTGCCAATGAAAAATATCAGCCCATTGTTATTCAAGCGAGCATGCAGTTTGAGATATGGGGAGTGGTTACTGGCGCCGTAAGAAAGTTCTAATCAATGCTAGCACTAGTAGACGTAAACAATTTTTATGTGAGCTGTGAACGATTATTTAATCCAAAATTAATTAATAAGGCAGTTGTAATACTCAGCAACAATGATGGTTGCATTATTTCTCGAAGTGACGAGGCTAAGTTGATTGGCATTAAAATGGGACAGCCACTGTTCAAGGTTAAGGAATTAATCAGGCAGCATAACGTCCAGGTGCTGTCATCAAACTATCCTCTTTATGCCGATTTAAGTTCTAGGGTGATGAGGTTAATATCGGGCTTCACAAATCATCAGGAGGTATATTCAATTGATGAATGTTTTATAAGTTTAGACGAACATAAAGACCCTCGTAATATTGCAATGGTAGTTAAAGAAAAATTATGGGCAGATTTACGAATGCCTGTTTGTGTTGGAATAGGCCCAACAAAAGTACTGGCAAAATTTGGTAATCATTGTGCAAAAAAACAAAAAAAATGGGATGGGGTATTTGCAACATATTTATTATCTGAATCGTGCTTAAATGAAATGATGGATGTCTTTTCTGTTGGTGAGGTATGGGGGGTCGGAGATAAACTAAAGCAGAAGTTAGAGCTAATAAATATCAAGACTGTATTAGACCTAAAGGGGTCAGATGTCATTTCCATTAAAAATACATTGAATGTGAATGTTGGTCGAATTGTTCATGAGTTAAATGGAATTAATTGCTTTCCACTCGAACAAGTGGCACCTAAAAAGAAGCAAATTATTACATCAAGAAGTTTTGGAAAAACGGTGACTGATTATCCGCAGTTAGTGGAGGCGGTGACCACTTTTGTTGTTAGGGCTACTCTCAAGCTTAGAAGCCAAGACACATTGTGTAGCAAGGTATCGGTATTTATTAGTAGCAGTCCTTTTATCAGAGATTCTAATTATTATCATAACCTCACGACTGTGGGATTAGCCAATCCTACAAGCAATACCGGGCTGATTCTGAAGGGTTCACTAGAAGGATTAAGGTCTATTTATAAAAACAACATCGCTTATGTGAAATGTGGCGTCATTTTATCTGGTCTAATCAATTCAGAAAACAGCCAAGACAATCTATGGCCTGTCGATGACAAAAGAAAAGGAGATCTCGTTTTTGTGATGGATAAAATTAATAATAGATTTAATGGCTCTACTTTACGTTTAGGTACGCAGCCACTTTATCCGACATGGGGAGCGAGGCAATTAAAAAAAAGCCCTTCTTATACAACCTCATGGAAAGAGCTATTGGTAGTAAGTTAATTGGTTGGTTCAATTGGGGTGGAATCCAATTGAATAAATTTATCATTGGCCCCCAAGTAAACAACCCACCCTTGAAAGTATAGGCGACTGGCTGTTGGGCTCAATTGAATCTTAAATGGAGGGCTTCCACGATGCGTTACCTTGTCCCCACTTTTTAACTGGTATGTTTTTAAATTGCCTTGTTTATCAGAAGCACAAATGGATTGATCAGCAATGGCCACGAGATGAAAATACGATGACGGCTTTTCAGGGGATTTAGTTTTAAAATGGTTCACAGGTGAGGTTTCAATAGTACAAATAAAATTAGTATTCGAATCAGCGGCCGACACAATTGAAATATCTGCCTTATTCTGCTGGCCCACATCAGCCATTTCCTTAATTTCAGCAATGGAGCTTACAACCATAGGAGAGGAATTTATATTCTCTAATGGAATATTTGCCTCCTCGACTACCAATGGCATAATTTCTGACCCGTCAGTTGATAGGTAATAATAAATTGAGGATGAGAGAACAGCTAAAAAAGTTAACACAATAAAAATTATATTGTTAGGCGGGCGCTTATTCAAACTGGTTTGACTGGCTTTAGTGTGGAATGAGTTTAACGGGAAGCCTTCTTGGGATGTAATAACTTTATGAATCTTTACGCCCAAAATTTTTGCATAGCGCTTTATTGCTAATTGACGAAAGTAGGGAGTGGCAAAGCCATAATCAAGGTTTTTTTCAATTGACTCAATTTGCGGTACAGACAGCGTTAACATTTGGGCTGCGAGTGCTAGACTTATTTTTTTTCGTTTTCTGGCCCTGAGTAATACAGCTCCATCGCAGTCATAGTTTGGCAGAGCTTTTTTTGTCATAGCACTCGAAATGCAATGACTGAAATGCAGGTTGGCAGAAGCGCCCCTAAGAATAAGCCCACAGGATTGATTGTGTTTTCAGAGAAGTGCTCACGCAATATTGAAATACCAGCCGGGTTAGGGGCATTTGCAATCACTGTTAATCCACCCCCGGTAACAGCTCCCGCAACAAGCGCTATTTTAAATTCGTCTGATAACCCCTCGACTAAGGAGCCGAGATAAGTGAGTGCGGCATTATCAGTAAATGCCGTTAAAATAGTGGCACCAAAATAGACGGTATTTGAATTCATAGACATTAGGGTAGGCTCCAGCCACCATTGTTGAACGCCACCCAAGACAACCAAGCCAGCCAAGAAGAAAGCAACCAATAAAGCCTCGTTAAGAATTAGGGGATTTTGGTAGTGCTTATACGCCGTCGTGTAGCCTAGGAAGAATAAAAATAGACCCATAAAAATAGCTGGGTGATGAGCAAAAATAACGACATTCACAAGAAAAAATAAATGCATCAAAATGACAGGCAAAGGAATGACCAAGGTATCTTGATCCTCTTTAATAGTAATTTTTTTAAAACTATCCTTGAAGATAAGTACCACCAAGATAGCATTAACGAAGACCGCTATTGCGCTGCGCCATCCAAAGTTGGTAATCATGAACCATATATCCCAGTCCCACGTTGCACTCACCATAAGAACAGGTGGGGCAGCATAAGGGGTCAGCGTTCCGCCGATTGAAATATTTACAAAAAGAACACCTAATGTTGCATATTTAAATTTATTGCTCATGTTCTTACCGAAGTAATTTTGACCCAACAGCATGGCGGCTAGAGTCATGGCTGCAGGCTCGGTAATAAATGAACCCATTAATGGTACCAAGGTTAGCAATAGAAAATAAATGGCCATTTCCTTGTTGATGGGCATCCAATTTGCCAATAAGAGCACAATAGATCTTGATAGCTGCAGAATAGGTTTTGTTGCTGCAATGACCATGATGACAAAAACAAACATAGGTTCGGTGAAGTTCCTTGACTCGACGTAGCTCACCGCAGACTCTTTACCTTCTATGCCAAACATAAACAAGATGAGAATCATTGCCCAGAAGCCAAATACAATTTCTACTTCGCCCAGCAAATGAAGGATGCCTGAGTATCTAGGGTTGATTCTTGCTAGATGTTCAAATTTTTTGGTTGAAAAGGTGTGGATGATTGCAACCAAAAATAAGATTGCGCCTATCATGTTAACGAACGAGGTATCTAGCATGTTTAATAATTTTTCTAGTTAAGATTAGTAATGCACTTATTCTAACATTGTGCACGAAGACCCTAAACATTTTTTTGGAGTCTGATAAGATGAAATATTTAATCAATCATATACTTAATTAAATTATTTATTAATGAGACCACTCTCCGAAAATGATTCACAAAGATTATTGGGACTTTATCAACAAGGCCTTTATGAGTCAGCGGTCAATGAATCAAGAAGGTTAATTCGCAATCATCCGAAAGAATTAATTCTTCACAATATCCTTGGGCTTTCTTTGGAGGGCCAAGGCTTGTTGCAATTGGCTGCTGATGCCTATCAAGACGCCTTAAAAATTAATCCAGCCATCCCAGAACTTCAATTTAACTTAGGCGCCATGCTATACGCTTTAAACCTTTGGGATAAAGCCATCTATCATTATCAAAAAGCGACAGCATTGAATCCTAATTTTACGGAAGCTTTTTTTAATCTAGGAATAACCTACCAGAGCCAAGGAAATTTTATTAAGGCTATTGAGTCCTATGAGCGAACCCTGATGATTCAGCCTGGATTTTATGAGGCTATTGGGAATATTGGTACCATTATGCAACTTCAGGGTAACCTTGATACAGCCATTGAGTATTTTGAGAGAGCCTTAAAGATTCATCAAGATGCAAGAGGCCACTATAACCTAGCCGGTGCTTTAAGAAACCAAGGAAATTTGGTGCTTGCAATTGACCACTATAAAAAAGCCATTGAGAAAGGAGCTCACGAGCCAGAATTCTATTCTGATTTAGGAGATGCGCTTTGGCATGATGGCCAGATTAAGGAGGCCAATCAATTTTTTAGGCTTGCAGTCGAGATGAGTCCCAGCCATAACAGGTCCAATTATCAATTAGCAATCTTTCTTTATGACAATGCCCAGTTTGAGGAGGCGATAAGGTATTTTGAGGCCTCCCAATTCGAGGACTGGGAAGAGCGCACCCTATATTGCCTTTATAAGCTCGAAGATTTTGATCAATTTGAGACGAGACTGCAAAGAGCCATTCTTAGAAAAAATGCATCCCCATTTTTGGCGACCTTATCTACGCACTATTCGCAGAACTTCAAAAAAGAAGATCTTTATAACTTCTGCCCATCACCACTAGACTTTGTTTGCCATGAGAAGGTCCCTGAATTGTTGGAAAATAATGGCGAGCTAATTCATGCCCTGATCCATGACATCAATACCAGTAAGATTGGGGAGAGAAAACAAAAGAGACTGTCATTTGGCGTGCAGTCATCTGGTAATTTATTCAAGCGCCCCGAACAGTCCTTTAAAATATTGGAGGGCGCACTTATAGAGCTAATCAAGAACTACCACTTACGTTTTGAAAACATGCCCTGTGAGTTTATTCATTCATTCCCAAAAAATATTGAGTTTAGTAGCTCTTGGTTTGTGAAAATGCAATCGGGGGGGCATCTAAGTTCCCATATTCATGAAGATGGATGGATAAGTGGGGCGGTTTACCTTGCTATTCCTAAGAAGAGAAATCATCCGGATGAGGGCGCTATTGAATTAAGTACGGATGGCGATGAATACCCGCGGATGCATAATGACTTCCCGAAAAAAACTCTATTGCCCGAGGCGGGAGATGTTATATTTTTTCCTTCCTCGGTCTTTCATCGAACCATTCCCTTTAGTTCCGATGAAGAGAGAATATGCATTGCATTTGATTTGAAGCCAGCAGGTTAGGTAGACTGGAGTCTTTTGGCTATATTGCTTAGAAATCTCATGGCAATTTGGTTGTCATCAGCTAATAGTTTTTTCATTTGTTTTTCAGGGATGACAATAATTCTTGCCCAGTCTGAAGAAACAAATGCCGAAGCAACGCGTGGCAACTTATTCAGTAAAGAAAGCTCTCCGAAATATTGGCCGGCTGTCACTCTCGAAACAATTTTACCGTCTCGCACTACCCCCACCTCACCTTCGACAACAAAAAACAGTCGTTGGTCAGCGTCTCCCGCCTTAAAAATAATGACATCTTTTTTATATTTACTCCCAAATAAGACCATCAAATGATTGACGATGGGGTGCTGATAAATATTTTTAAGAACAAATAATTGTTTAATGAGCACAATGTCTTGTTTATGAAGTGCGGCAATGACCTCCGCCCCAATTAATAATGCGCCGGTATTTAAATACAACCAAATAAAAGAGATAAAGAGATTTCGCATCCCGCCGAAGAATAATCCGTAAGAGGCGCTCATCGTCACAAAAAATTCAAAAATGTTGCTTAGAAGCAACCAACAACCGCTGGTTAATGCGGCCCCTATGAGTAAGTGTTTCTTTTCTATTTTGAGGGAGAAGTAAAGCCTAAAACATAATGTGACTACAAAAATGAGAAGAATAAATGACAAGAGCTCATCTAAAAAACTTTTCCCGAGTGATGGAATGTATTGCTTAAACAGTGTCGAGGCCTCACCTAAATATAGGTTAACGAAAATGTAGACAATAAATAAAAGCATGATGCTGATGACGGCAAAAATATCTCTTATTTTATTTTTAAAAAATTCTGGTTTTGAGGGGAGCCCCATAATGTTGATGAAGCCTGATCGAATGGATGCGGTGAGTGGGGTTGCGGCAAGAAATAAAACTATTATCCAGATAAGGCCCCAAGAAGCTTTTTGAGTGGAGGCCTTGCTGACCTCTTTCATAATTTTCTGACTCATCTCTGGAAGTAATATGGAGGTAAGGTTGTTTAATTCATGCAATGCAAATGCCGAACTCGACAACCAATGACTCAAGAAAAAAAACATCAAAAGAATTAATGGGATGAACGCAAATAAGGTAAAGAATGCAATTGATGCATTTAGCGCGACAAAGTTATGCCTTCTGCACCCCATGAAAATTTCCCTGAGGATAAAGTAGGATTTACCTTGATAGCGATCAGGAACCTTGAAAATTTTTACCATAAAAAAAGACCTTCAGTTTTCTAGAATGATTTAAATTTTTCTGTGGCATCTATAAGTGCAGATAAGATGCCAGTCTCTGATGCAGAGTGGCCAGCATCCGGTACCATGATAAAATCACTCTCTGGCAATTGCTGTTTTAATTCATAAGCAGTCTTAGGCGGACAGACCATGTCATAACGACCTTGGACAATCACGATGGGTTTATTTTTTAAGAGGCGTGCCTTGTTTAAAATTTCCTCTCCGTTAACAAAGCAATTATTTTGTATGTAATGAAGTTGAACCTTCGCTCGGGCCAACTCAAAATCAAGATCAAGCCCTTCATTCATATCGGCATGGTTTGGGGGCATTAACTTAAGCATGCTTCCTTCATATTGATTCCATACCACGGCTGCATTTTTAGCCACCGTTAATTCGCTTCCAAAAACAAGCTCAGAATATCGAGATACAAGATTGCCTTTATTAATCCCAGGTTGATGAGTCAATAACGCATGATGCAAGTCGGGGTAAAAATGGTCGACTTCATTTAAGAACCATTCAAGTTCATGAGTGCGACTTAGAAAGATGCCGCGTAAAATTAATCCTTTAACGGTCTCTGGAAATTCGATGGCGTAAGCTAATGCCAGGGTGCTCCCCCAAGACCCCCCAAATAAAAACCAGGCTTCAATTTTAAGATGTTGCCGGATTAATTCCATGTCATTGATTAAGTCGGGAGTCGTATTGTTTTGGGTCTCGCCCAGGGGCTTGCTTTTACCGCAGCCACGTTGATCAAATAAAATGATGCGGTAGTAGGCGGGGTCAAAAAAACGTCTTTGTTTAGAGCCGCAGCCACCACCGGGTCCGCCATGCAAAAAGATGACGGGCACCCCCTTGGGGTTTCCTGACTCCTCAACATAAACCTCATGCTTTTGATTGCTTGGTAAGTAGAAGGTATTAAAGGGCTCAATCTCGGAAAACATTTCACGAGTATTAGCTGGCGACGCAGAGTTCATGGGTATTCCTAATTAGTTAAATTTAATTAATATTGTAAAGCATTATTTATCTCCCTAGGAGTGATGTAAAAAAGTCTAATTTTTGATAAGTAAAATCAATCAGTACTTGTAACTAAATTGTTACAAAACTGTTGCAATTCAGATTTGAAAGGAATAAAGTGCTTTTCAAGTACAGCAATACCGTACTAAAGGTGAACAAAATTACATATGCTTCTCGTAAGCATAAATAAATTGTTTACTTCTTTTTTAAACCCTTAGTTCAAACTATGGAGATTTATATGCAATTAAATAAAATCAAATTAGCACTTGGCTTTGTTGCTGGTTTAACCGTGGCTATGCCAATGGTTGCTTCAGCTGCAGCAGATCAAGAAAAAGCTATGAGCAGTGCAAACAATTGGGCTCACCCACGTGGTCAGCACGATAACCAAGCATACTCAAAATTAACTCAAATTAACAAAGGTAACGTTAAAAACCTTAAAGCTGCATGGACATTCAACACTGGTGTAAACCGTGGCCATGAAGGTTCACCTTTAGTTATTGGTAACATGTTATATGTTCACACTGCGTTCCCTAACAACGTATATGCTTTAGATCTTAACAATGATCAAAAAGTTGTGTGGTCTTACTTCCCAAAACAAGATCCTAGCGTTCAAGCAGTTTTATGTTGCGATAACGTTAACCGTGGTCTTGGTTTCGGTGACGGCATGATTTTCTTACAACAAAACGACGGTGTATTAATAGCATTAGATGCTAAAACTGGCGCTAAAGTTTGGGATGTTGTAAACACAGATCCTAAAGTTGGTGCTACAAACACTAACGCACCTCACGTAATTAAAGACAAAGTGCTTACAGGTTGTTCAGGTGCTGAATTTGGTGTTCGTTGCTTTATTGCAGCTTACAACATCAAAGACGGTTCTTTAGCATGGAAAGCAATGTCAACAGGATCTGATGCAGACGTTTTAATCGGCGCTGACTTCAACAAAGAAAACCCACTTTACTCAGCACTATCAGTTTACGAAGATGTAAACGGTGGTAATAAGCAAGGCGGTTCATTCAACAAGATCCCAACTGACAAACTTGAAGGCGGAGTTGCAGATCTAGGTCTTAAAACATGGTTGAAACCACAAGCTGTTAAAGATGGTTGGCAACATGGTGGTGGCTCTGTATGGGGCTGGTGGCCGTATGATGCAAAAACAAACTTAGTGTACTACGGTACAGGTAACCCATCTGTTTGGAATCCAGACGTACGTCCTGGTGACAACAAATGGTCTATGACTGTTTTTGCTCGTGACGTTGACACAGGTGTTGCTCGTTGGGGTATGCAAATGACTCCACATGACGAATGGGATTATGATGGTATTAACGAAGTTATCCTGTTTGACAAAGGTGGAAAAACATACGCTTGGCATCATGATAGAAACGGTTTTGCGTATACATGGACAGCTGATGTAGGTACTTTAGTAGCTGCTGAAAAAGTTCATCCATTCGTAAACTGGGCTACTGATGTTGACATGAAATCTGGTGTTCCTAATAAATTGGCTGAGCATTCTACTCACCAAGATTACAACACTAAAGGTACATGTCCAGCTGCTCTTGGTACTAAAGATCAACAGCCTGCTGCGTACTCACCTAAAACTGGCCTAATCTACACACCACTTAACCACGTATGTATGACATACGAACCAGTTGAGTCTAAGTATGTAGCTGGTCAACCTTGGGTTGGTGCAACACTGACTATGTTTGCTGGTCCTGATGGCGTAATGGGTGGCTTCGCTGCTTATGATCCTATGACTAACAAAAAAGTATGGTACAACAAAGAGAAATTCTCTGCCTGGGGTGGTGCTTTAACAACTGCTACAGACTTAGTTTTCTACGGTACTTTAGATCGTTGGTTCAAAGCTCTTGACGCGAAAAGCGGTAAAGAACTTTGGAAATTCCAAGTGGGTTCAGGTGTGATTGGTAATGCATTCACATACGCAAACAAAGGTAAACAACACGTTGGTGTGCTTTCAGGCATCGGTGGTTGGGCTGGCGTTGCAATGAACTTAGGCTTAACTAACCCAACAGACGCTCTTGGTGCTGCTGGTGGTTATGCTGAACTAACAAAATACAACGCTGCTCCTGGCGGCGGTGCATTAACAGTATTTACTCTATAATTAGATCGAAAGATCTTTTATAGAACTAATTACAGTTAAGTTAGTCTTAAAAACACCCTACTTCGGTAGGGTGTTTTTTTTTAGGTATAATGAACACAACAAAAATTAAAGGGAAAGAATATGTTTAAAAAATCATGGCTAGCATTGTCGGTATTAGCGCTCAACCTTAATGTCATTGCAGCAGATAATATCGCTGTCGATTCAGAAATTGGACGACCCGGTCAGGCAATGCGCGTGCCAAAAGATAATGAATTTAAAGTGTGTGCCGATCCTAATAATTTACCTTTCTCCAATGATAAAAGCGGAGGATTTGAAAATAAGATTGCCGAATTATTAGCGGCGGATCTAAAAAAAGACCTTAGCTATCAATTTTGGTTTGATCGTTTTGGATTTATCCGTAACACATTAAATGCAAGGCGTTGCGATGTGATTATTGGAACGGGCACCGGTGTAGATATGGTAAAAACAGGTAAGGCCTATTACCGTTCTGGGCACGTATGGATATACAGAAAAGACAGCGGCTATAATATTAAGGATTGGAAATCACCCGACCTTCGGAAGGGTGTGATTGGGATTGTAGATAAGAGCCCTGTATCAGTAGCGCTCGATGCCTATGACTTAATCGGAAATGCAAAGCCGTATCGCCTGCAAAGAGACCTTAATGTTTCACCTGGCGTGCTGGTTGATGACGTGGTAAGTGGCGAGATTGACGTTGCAATTATGTGGGGCCCAATCGGTGGCTACTATGCAAAAAATTCCAAGGTGCCGCTAGAGGTTGTGCTCATTCCAGAATTTGAAGACACTCAATTATCTGGAAAAACCTATTGGAATATTTCTCCCGGGGTTCGCTATAAAGAAAATGATCGCCTTAAGATGATTGACGATGCGATTGCAAGAAACAAGGATAAAATTTTAAAAATCCTTGATGACTATGGCATCCCTCACGTTGAGCCAGAATTTCATAATATATTAGATGGAAAAGAATAAAGAAAAAGTCATTTTTTTTGTTAAAAGACAGTGACAAAAAAATAAAAAAAAAGTAGTATTCATGATTAAGAATTAAATAGACGTCACTTTATTTAACCATTTTTTTAAACTATTAGTAACTTTCATTGCCATACAAATGTATGGCAATGAAAAAAAGATTAGGAGCCCTTATGTTAGCAAAAAATATTTTAGTATCAACTTTACTCGCATCTCTTATTGGATTTAATGGTGTGGCAACCGCACAAATTAAGTTAGTAAAGACAACGGATGGTAGCGAGATTACTTTCCCTGCTGGCGCCCTAAAAGGCACACCAGCTGAAGCGGAATTTTTTAAGACCGGTAAAAATATTTATATTGGTGATGCAAAAGCCATTGCATACGGTAAAAAAAGATTTGGACTCTGGTCATGTACGCAGTGTCATGGACCGACTGCCGGCGGGCAAGTTGGCCCTGGTTTGTTAGGCCCAACATTCCGATACCCTAAAGATGCAACTAACAAGGGCATGTTTGAAACCGTCTGGGCCGGTTCGAATGGTGGCATGGGGGGTAAAGGCTTAGGTATTATGTCAGCAGATGACGGCATGAGCGCTGACGAACTTCTTCAGACAATCGCCTGGATTCGTGCACAATCAAAAACTGGCGTGACAGGTAACGAGGGGCTGTAATTCTGTAACGAAGCAGCAATACAATTTAAAAGCGACTGAGCTATAATAGCTCAGTCGCTTTTTTTGGTCAAAACATTATGTCCCGAAGTCTTTTATATCTAGTTTTTACTCTAATGTTGTTAGGTTGTTCTGAGCCGCCACAGGATAAAGTGGCCTTAAAAGAAGAATCCGCCTCCTTAGAAGACTCAATCTCTGAGATAAAAGCCTCAGAAGCAACAATCTATAGCTCAAGCAATTCTAAAAAAATTATTTTTAATAAAACTGGAGATGCCAGTGAGATAATTATTCCCGAAGAATGGTTTGATACGCCCGCGGCTAAGAAATTTTTATTCACCGGAAAAAATGATTACGTTGGCAACCCTGAGATGATTGCACTTGGTAAAAAAAGATATAACATGTGGTCATGCAGTCAGTGCCATGGACCAACTGCAGGGGGTCAGGTTGGCCCAGGTTTAACCGGACCAAACTTTAACCATAAGAAAAATACGACGAATCATGGCATGTTTGAAACTATTTGGGCTGGGACTAACGGCGGGATGGGCGCTAAGGGATTTGGTTTAATGACACCTGATGATGGAATTAAGCCAGATGAGCTATTAAAAATTATTGCCTTTATTAGAAGTAACGGCGCACTTACTGGAAATGAATAATCAAATGAATAAAACAAAACATAAAATTGTGATTGTAGGCGGCGGGGCTGGGGGATTGGAGCTTGCTACCAAGCTGGGCGATAGTTTAGGCAAGCGTAAAAAAGCTGAGATTACATTGGTAGATGCAAAAAAGACTCATATCTGGAAGCCCTTACTTCATGAAATTGCAGCTGGAAGCTTAAATGCAGATAAGGATGAATTAGATTATTTAGCACAAGCGCATTGGCATCATTTCAATTTCCGTTTAGGCTCAATGGACGCACTTAACAAAGAAACAAAAGAAATTTCCTTGGCCCCATTTATTGGTAATGATGGTACAGAGATTATTCCTCGCAGGAGATTTAGTTACGATACACTTATCTTGTCTGTTGGAAGTACAATCAATGACTTTGGAATTGAAGGGGCCGCAGAATTCTCTATTGCCCTAGACAACCAACATCAAGCCGAAAAATTTCATCAAAAACTTCATAATGCTATTTTAAAAGCGCAAACTCAAAAAGATGAAATCTTACCAGGACAGCTGGAAGTGGTTATTGTTGGCGCTGGAGCTACAGGCGTTGAATTATCTGCAGAGCTCCATAAAGCAACACGAGAGCTGACAGCATATGGATTAGATAAAATCAATCCAGATAAAGACATTAAAATTTCATTGATTGAGGCGAGCGATCGTCTGCTGCCAGCACTTCCAAGAAGAATGAGTTTATCTGTCGAGCGAGAATTAAAAAAGTTAAATGTTAATCTATATATGGGTGAGCGAGTCACTAATGTTTCCGCGAATGGCGTTAAAACGCATACAGGGCGGTTTATCGCCTCTGCACTTGTTGTCTGGGCGGCAGGGATTAAAGCCCCCGGATTTTTAAGAAATATTGGGGTAACGGTTAATAGTATTAATCAGGTAGCCGTGCGGTCAACACTTCAGTCAGTAGATGACGATTCTATTTTTGCCTTTGGCGATTGTGCTGCTTGCCCTATCAAGCCAGGAGCAGTTGAATTGGTTCCACCAAGAGCCCAGTCAGCTCACCAACAAGCTTTAATGCTATATAAAACTATGAAGCGTGTCGTGGCAGGTAAAACACAAAAGCTTCCTCAGTACAGCTATAAGGATTATGGGTCGTTGGTTAATTTGGGCCGCTATTCTACCGTAGGTAACTTAATGGGCTCATTAATGGGTGGCAGTATGTTTATTGAGGGGCTGGTGGCAAGAACTATGTACTTGATGTTATATCAGATGCATCTGATGGCATTGCATGGAATTACGGTGGTGGCATTAAGATTGATTGCAAAATTTATCACTCGACGAACCGAGTCGCACGTTAAGTTACACTAATTTGATTTGGCGTAGTATTGACTCGCTACGGTCATTGCCAACAAGACAAAGAAACCAAAGATAAAGACAATGCCATTAACAGGTAAATTGAATTTAACCATCATTGTATAAGCCCCGCTTAAAATGAGTATGCCTAAATTCTCGCTAAAGTTTTGTACGGCAATTGAGTGTCCTGCGCCAACTAGGATATGACCCCTGTGTTGCAGGAGCGCATTAAGTGGCACAATTAATAGCCCGCTTAAAATCCCAACAAACATAAGAATCACCGCCGCCATCTGCCAGCTTTGAATAAATACCATAGAGCAGACTAAAGCACCCATTATGATTCCAGCAGGTAAAATTTTAATGGAATCTTTCATTAAAATATAACGCGCTGCAACGACAGATCCAACAGCAATTCCTATTGCAACAACCGCTGAAAGCTGTGTTGCCTTATCTAGACCGTATCCGAGCGCATAAGCTGCCCATGCAATAATAACAAACCGGAGTGTTGCACCGGCCCCCCAAAACAATGTGGTAATTATTAGGGACAGCTGTCCTAGGGGGTCTCGCCAAAGTTTTGCATAGGATCTAAAAAAGTCTTTAGTAAGTAGCCATGGATTGTAATGTTGGATCTTATGATCAATTGGTAAGGTGGGTATGTAGCGATTAAATATTGCCGCCAATAAATATAATCCGCAAATAAAAATAATTGCATAGTCTATGTTGTATGAGGCAGCTAACCCTCCTATCACAGCACCAAAAATAATTGCAGCCACCGTTAGGCCCTCTACCCATGCGTTAGCTTGAACCAGAGACTTTTCAGGAAGAAGTTCAGTTAAGATCCCGTACTTTGCAGGCGAGTAAGCCGCAGCACCTATCCCAACAATGGCGTACGCATAAAGCGGCTGCATTCCTAATAGCATAGCTATACAACCAAAAAGCTTAACTCCATTAGACATAAACATCACCTGGCCTTTAGGTCTGGAGTCTGCAAAAGCACCCACAAAAGGAGCGAGTACGATGTAGGCAAGCACAAAGAATTGAAGCAATAATGGTTGGTGCCAGTTGGGAGCTTCAAGTTTTGAGAGAAGGGCAATTGCAGCAAACAATAAGGCGTTATCTGCTAATGCCGATAGAAATTGTGCCGTGAGAAAAAAGTAAAAGCCTTCAGCTTTTATAGGTTCAGAGCGCTTCTGCAGCATGATCCGCCAATCTTGATCTTTCCCCTCGCATGAGGGTAATGTGTCCGTTATGTTGCCATCCTTTAAAGCGATCGACAACGTAGGTTAGGCCTGAGCTGCCTTCAGTAAGGTAAGGAGTATCTATCTGGGCGATATTTCCTAAACAGACAACCTTAGTTCCTGGGCCAGCTCGGGTAATTAATGTCTTCATTTGTTTAGGTGTCAAATTTTGAGCTTCATCGATAATCAGGTACTTATTTAAGAAGGTTCTACCTCGCATAAAGTTAAGAGACTTCACTTTAATTCTTGAGCGAATTAAATCCTGTGTGGCAGCCCTTCCCCAGTCACCTGCATCCTCATCAGTTTTATTTAGCACATCAAGATTATCATCTAATGCCCCCATCCACGGGGTCATTTTCTCTTCCTCAGTGCCCGGAAGAAATCCTATGTCCTCACCCACTGGAACGGTAACACGAGTCATAATAATTTCGCTGTATATTTTTTTGTCGAGCACCTGATGCAGGCCGGCAGCGAGCGTTAGCAATGTTTTTCCAGTGCCTGCTTGACCTAATAAAGTTACAAAATCAACCTCAGGATCAAGCAATAAATTTAATGCAAAATTTTGTTCCTTATTCCTTGCATTAATTCCCCATACATTAAATTTTGGATTAGAGTGATCCTGAACAATTTGAAGAGTAGCGGTCTTTCCCTTAACCTCTCTGACGATAGCATGGAAGGGTTTATCAAACTCATAATAGACAAATTCATTAACTAATAAATCCTGGCAAAGTGGCCCAGTGACTCGATAAAACATCTTACCCTCTTCTTGCCATGACTCCATTGCCTTGCCATGAAGCTCCCAGAAATCTTCTGGAAGAGCAGTAATTCCTGAGTATAGTAACTCCGTGTCATCCATGACTTTGTCATTGAAGTAATCTTCCGCTAGGATTCCTAGGGCCCGAGCTTTAATGCGAATATTGATATCTTTAGAGACAAGAATCACATCGCGCTTAAGATTCTTCTTCTTTAAATTAAAGACAACGCTGAGGATTTGATTGTCAGCCTTACTTCCAGCCAGCATTGGTAGATCGAATTCAATGGGGTCTGTTTGAAGAAATAATCGACCAGAAACATGATTATTCGTTTCCGACATAAGTGGAAATCCCAACTCAATATTAGCGAGACCTGACCCCATAACCTCCTCCAAATACCGACTTGTTTGTCGAGCATTTCTTGCGACCTCGGTAAGGCCTTTTTTACCGTTGTCTAGCTCTTCAAGGGTTACCATTGGAAGATAAATATCATGCTCTTCAAATCTAAAGATCGATGATGGGTCATGCATCAAAACGTTGGTATCCAGCACAAATAACTTAGTTGATATTACTTTAGCCATATTTCCCTATTAAAAATTAAATGCTTAAGAATTCAAGAATTTCTTGAATATGGCCGTCTACTTTTACTCCTCGCCATTCCTGAATCAACTCTCCATTTTCATTGATTAAGAATGTACTTCTCTCTATTCCTTTTACCATTTTGCCGTACATATTCTTCATTTTTATGACACCAAAAAAATTACAAGCAATTTCATCGGGGTCACTTAAGAGGTCGAATGGAAAGCTGTATTTTTTTTTAAAATTTTCATGTGATTTAATGCTATCTCGAGAGACTCCAAAAATCTCCACGTTTAGTGCTTTAAATTGATCATATGCGAATGTAAAGTCAATACCTTCATTGGTGCAACCAGGTGTTGAGTCCTTAGGGTAAAAATAAAGAATTATTTTTTTACCATAATAGTCCGTAGATAAAAAATTAAGGCCGCTTGTTCCTTCTAGCGAGAAGGAGGGGACAGGCTGATTAATTTGTAATTCACTCATATATTCTAAGACGCCTCACATGATTTTAACAATGGTTTCATCAGCAAATTATAGCTGAAATAAACTAAAAAAAATCTCATTAATTTTAGACAAAACCTTCCATGAGCTGCACGTGAACATCCGATCCTGCATCAACTGAATCAAGATGAATATCTAAAACAATGAAACAATTTGCTTGGGTCATAGAGCTTAGGATCGCAGATCCTTGCGAGCCGGTAGTCCTAACCCACCATTCATTATTTTTTTGAAATAAAATACCCCTCTGAAATTCCATGCGACCAGGCCTCTTAGCAATTAAGCTTTCGGCTTTAACCTTGAATAAAGGGGGAGGCTGATAGCCTGTCTCACCCATTAGAGTTTTTAGGTGAGGTTGAACGATTTGATAAAATGTCACCATAGAGGCAACCGGGTTTCCTGGTAGGCCAAAGTAATGTGCCTGACTAATTTTTCCATAAGCCAAAGGTCGGCCAGGTTTAATGGAGAGCTTCCAAAATAGTACCTCCCCAATCTCCCTTAAGATTTCCTTCATAAAGTCTGCGGCCCCCACTGATACCCCTCCACTGGTGATGATCACATCTGCCTTGTCTGCAATTGATAGCAAGGTTTCTTTGAGCACCTTCCTATCGTCTGCAACAATTCCCAAATCAATAGTATCAACACCAAGCTGCTTTAACATAGCTCCAATTGTATGATTATTGCTATCGTATACTTGCCCAATTTTGATAGGTTTTCCGACAGCAACTACTTCATCGCCGGTAGAGAAGAATGCAACCCTGAGTCGGTGGTAAACTTTTATACTTGAAAGCCCCAAAGATGCAAGAAGGCCAATCTCAGAAGGCCTAATACATTTTCCCGCCTTTAAAATTAAAGCCCCCTTTTTTACATCTTCCCCAACCTTTCTAATATTTGCTCCAATTTTTGGAGTTTCATTAAGGACGATTTTATTATTTTCGTGTGTAACTAATTCAATTGGGATAACTGTGTTTCCTCCATTTGGTATTTTCCCCCCTGTCATGATTTGGATAGTTTCCCCTGAAATAATTTCCTGACTCGATATTTGTCCGGCCAATACTGAGCCAGTGACCTTTAGTATTTTAGGAGAATTTTCTTTTGGTTGGAAAAAGACAAATCCATCCATTGCAGAATTTTCATAATTAGGGACATCAATGGGGGAGTAAATATCTTCTGACAGAATCCGCCCCAAGGAGTCTTTTATGGGAATGATCTCAGTTTCTTTAATAGGAGAAATAAATTGATGAATCCATTTTTGAGCATCATGATATCCCATAGCATTAGGATCATATTCAGCAAGACAGCCTGGATCTCTTGCTAGATCTGTTAAGGTAATTTTTTTACTCATGGGCTTTTAATAAACTTAAGATGAAGTCAGAGACCTCGTGCGCATTGTTTATATCTAATGATTGAATGCTTTCATTATTAAGGTTGTCTGACGCTATGGCAATAATGCTCTCATCGTTTGGATAAATTTTTTCTTTCGATACCCCTTTACGGAAGACCTCAATTTTTTTATAAGGCAAACTTTTTAGCCCCTCAATTAAAATCATGTCAACATTTTGATCCATTTGTTTGATCATTTTAACGCTATCAATATTTCCTTCTGGATTTTCAGTGATAAGAGCGGAACGCTCTGAATTGAGAACCAGCATTTGGTAGCTGCCTGACTTTCTAAGCCTATAACTATCTTTTCCCGGAGTATCAATGTCAAATTTATGGTGAGCGTGTTTTACAACAGAAATGACAAGCCCCTTACTGTTAAGAATTGGAATAATTTTTTCAATTAAGGTTGTCTTACCACTTCCGCTGGATGAAGAGCAGAACCCTAGAATAAAAGGTCTTTGAGGCTTATAAGTCATTAATTTTTTTTAGATCTTTCCTATCATTAATATTTTGAAATTCATCTGGGTTCTCAAATATGACGGTTTCAAAATTATTTTGTTCAATCCAGTCCGTTATTTTTTTTTTGCCACTCAAGATAAAAGCCTCCAGCCCCTCTAGAGTTGATTTATGGCATAGACTGAAAACAGGCTCAATCCTTCCTTTTACCAAAGGGACAATAACAGTGCCGCTTGACGTCACAGACTTTGAAAATAATTTTTGCACTAAATCAAGAGGCAAGAATGGGCTATCAGTAGGGCAAAATTGTACCCATTCGGTTCGGGCTAATTTTAATCCAGTATAAATACCAACTAGCGGCCCATCATAGTTGGGAAATTGATCTTTGAACTGATCCTCTATTGAAAATTCTTCAAGCAGAGTATTTGTATTGACCCATACTTTTTTTACTTGTGGTCTTAGTCGGCTGTAAACATGATTAATCATTGTCTTGTTTTTGAATGTGATCAACGATTTGTTGGTGCCCATCCGACTTGATGTTCCTCCAGCCAGAATGACCCCCTCGATTAACTCGCTCATCAACCCCCCGTGTGAGACATGAATCTAACAACGGCGGGGGTTTTTTTGTTTAGATCAAACTCATGTGATTGAGGTTTTATTTTCATGCTATTGGTAATCGCCTCCTTTATGGGGCCATCATCATTTGGAAATAGTCGTAATAGAGGCATTAATTCAATTTTAGTTTCTTGCCCTAAGCAGAGGTAGAGCTCACCCTTGCAACTTATTCTGACTCGATTACAGTCGCCACAGAAATTATGACTATGGGGTGATATTAACCCTATTTTAGTTTGTGTGTTTTGTATAGACCAATATTTGGCTGGCCCACCAGTTTTATAGTTTATTTTTTCTAGAGAAAAACGGGTATTTAGATTTTTAATAACTTCATCATTGCTAATTGATGTGATTTTTCTTTCATAGTCAGTTAGACCCAAAGGCATCTCCTCAATGAACGATATATCTAACCCATGATCAATGGCGTAGTTAGTCAAGTCAAAAATTTCAGAGTCATTAATGTCTCGCATTAATACAATATTTAATTTGATCTTTTCAAAACCAACATCAAGCGCATGATTGATTCCATTCATCACGTCATTGAGGTTCCCTGTTCGAGTCATTTTTTTGAAGGTGGTAGGATTTAAACTGTCTAAACTAATATTAATCCTCTTTACCCCAGATTCTTTTAGCATGGCGGCTTTATGGATTAATTGACTGCCATTAGTTGTAAGGGTGAGCTCTTTGATATTTTTATTTTTTGAAAGGTTTTGGAATAGAGAGTCAATGTTTTTTCTGACCAGAGGCTCCCCCCCAGTAATCCTAACTTTAGTGACACCCATCGTGGAAAAGATATTTGCTAGGCGACATATTTCTTCGAGTGTCAGCACCTCGTCCCTTGGTAAGAAGGTCATTTTTTCAGCCATGCAATAAATGCAGCGAAAGTCACACCGATCTGTTACCGATATCCTAATATAGTTAATGGTTCTATTGAACTGATCAATCAAATTTGTGGTCATATTTTTTTTATTGCCTTTTATTCTTAAAGTATAATGACGTTTTAATTAAATCACAGCATTGTGTGGCTGTAGTTTTATATAATTTAAATTCTAGAATATCAGACTAGTTCGAAACATATAATATAAAATAATAAATTATGGCATTAACTGAAAAACAGACTCTAAAGATTCAGCAGCATGTTTTGGACTTTAAGGAAGTTCCAGGAGCATTGCTGCCACTCATGCACGCGATTCAGGATGATTTAGGTTATGTACCTGAAGAGGCCTACCCAATTATCTCCAAAGCTTACAATCTATCGATTGCTGAAATTCATGGCTTTATAACCTTTTATCATCATTTTAGGACGCATCCAGCAGGAAAGAATGTCCTACAAATTTGTCGCGCGGAATCATGCCAGGCTATGGGGTCAGAAGAAATTGAGACGTATTGTAAGTCAGCATTAGGGATTGATTACCATGAAACTACAGATGACAATTTGATCACTTTAGAGCCTATTTACTGTCTGGGAAACTGTGCATGCTCTCCTGCTGTGATGATCAATAATCAAGTTATTGGCAGAGTCTCTAAAAATAAAATTGATGACATTATTCGTGCCGCCAAAGAAAAATTATGACTCCAAAAATTTACATACCAATAGACTCAAGCGCCCTTTCATTGGGTGCCGAAGAAGTGCATCAAGCCATCCTATCAGAAGCTAGAAGCCGAAAGATTGAGTTGGAAATTGTAAGGAATGGTTCTCGTGGATTATTTTTCCTAGAGCCATTGGTTGAGGTAGAAACCAGTGATGGGCGAATAGCATATGGACCAGTAGAGGTTTCGGATGTGCCCTCTTTATTTGATAAGGAATTCTTTTTAGGCAAGTCCCATGATTTATGCCTGGGATTAACGGATCAAATTGCATGGTTAAAAAAACAAGAGCGATTAACATTTGCGCGCGTTGGAATTACAGACCCCCTCAATATTAATGACTATGAAAACCATGATGGATTTAAGGGTTTAAGGAATGCCTTAAAGCTAGAGCCACAATCAATTGTAAAAGAAGTGACAGACTCAGGATTACGAGGGCGGGGAGGAGCAGCGTTTCCAACCGGTATTAAATGGCAAACCGTACTTGATGCCCTCTCAGAAAAAAAATATATTGTATGCAATGCGGACGAAGGAGATTCCGGAACTTACTCAGATCGAATGATCATGGAAAATGATCCTTTTGTCTTGATTGAAGGAATGATCATTGCAGGCCTAGCCGTAGGAGCTGATTATGGTTATATCTATTTGCGATCAGAATACCCTCATGCTCTGGCTGTGCTTAATAAAGCCATAGACATTGCAAAAGAAAAAAATTATTTAGGCAAGAATATTTTAGGCACAAAGCATCACTTTGATTTGGAGGTGAGTCGAGCTGCGGGAGCTTATATCTGTGGCGAAGAAACTTCGTTGCTGGAGAGCTTGGAAGGTAAGCGAGGAATGGTTCGTTATAAACCTCCACTGCCTGCAATAGAGGGGCTCTATAGAAAACCAACGGTAGTTAATAATGTTATCTCATTGGCTACAATCCCAATTATTATGGATAAGGGATCAGCCTTCTATGCTAATTTTGGAATGGGTCGCTCGAAAGGTACTTTACCGATTCAGTTAGCTGGAAATTTAAGAAATACTGGGTTGATTGAAAAAGCCTTTGGGGTGACATTGCGAGAGCTTTTATATGACTTTGGTGGAGGGTCAGCAACCGGAAAACCTATCAAAGCTGTTCAGGTAGGTGGACCATTAGGCGCATTTTTACCTGAAGCGCAATTTGACACCCCATTAGACTATGAAAAGTTCAGCGCTATTAATGCGGTGGTAGGTCATGGAGGAATTGTCGCATTTGATGAAACTGTTGATATGTCAAAACTAGCGCGCTATTCATTTGAATTTTGTGCGATTGAGTCTTGTGGAAAATGTACCCCATGCCGAATTGGCTCAACTCGCGGTATGGAGGTTATTGACAAAATTAAGTCAGGCAAAGATCAAGATAAGAACGTAAAACTTTTAAGAGATTTGGGAGATACCATGGTAAATGGATCACTTTGTGCCATGGGAGGTATGACACCTTTTCCAGTCATTAGCGCACTTAATTTCTTTCCTCAAGATTTTGGGCTTGAAAATAAAGAAACTTAAGCATAAACTTGAAATTATTGAATTAAATTAACGGCTTACTAAGATAAAAATTATGGACGATACAAAAGATTTTGGCACCCCAAAGATACACTCTGAAAAAGTAGTGACCCTAAATATTGACGGAATAGATGTTACTGTTCCTGAGGGCACCTCATTAATGAGAGCCGCTTCCGAAGCAGGCATTAGCGTTCCTAAATTATGCGCAACAGATAGCCTAGATCCTTTTGGCTCATGTCGATTATGCTTAGTTGAGGTTGAAGGTCGGCGTGGATATCCAGCGTCATGTACAACTCCGGCAGCTGAAGGGCTTAAAGTATCAACGCAAACGCCAAAATTAGAGGAGTTAAGAAGGGGGGTTATGGAGCTATATATTTCAGACCACCCTCTAGACTGTCTAACATGCGCAACAAATGGTGACTGCGAACTTCAGGATATGGCAGGCACCGTTGGATTGAGAGATGTTCGTTATGGTTATGAGGGAGAAAATCATTTAAATTCCGCAAAGGATGAGAGCAACCCTTATTTTACCTTTGATCCTTCAAAGTGCATCGTTTGCTCACGCTGTGTAAGGGCTTGTGAGGAAGTCCAAGGGACATACGCTTTAACTATTGATGGGCGTGGTTTTGAATCGAAAGTATCAGCAGGAAATAAAGACTTTATGGATTCGGAGTGTGTATCCTGCGGTGCGTGTGTTCAAGCATGTCCGACAGCAACTTTAATAGAAAAATCTATCATTGATAATGGAATACCTGACCGGTCTGTAACAACAACATGCGCCTATTGTGGCGTGGGCTGTTCATTTAATGCAGAATTGCAAGGCGATAAAGTTGTTAGAATGACACCAAATAAAGACGGTGGGGCAAACCATGGCCATTCTTGTGTGAAGGGAAGGTTTGCCTGGGGTTATACCACCCACAAAGATCGTATTACAACTCCCATGATTCGAAAAAGTATAAAAGATGCATGGCAACAAGTTTCTTGGGAAGAAGCAATTTCTTATGCGGCTTCAGAGATTAAAAGAATTCAAAAAAAATATGGCTTTGATTCTGTGGGAGCAATTTCTTCATCGAGGTGCACAAATGAAGAAACTTATCTGATGCAGAAAATAGTTAGAGCTGCATTTGGCAACAATAATATTGATACTTGTGCCAGAGTTTGCCATTCGCCTACAGGATATGGATTAAAGCAAACCATTGGCGAGTCCTCTGGAACACAGAATTTTGATTCCGTCATGAAGTCAGACGTTATTATGTTGATCGGAGCCAATCCTACTGATGGACACCCTGTTTTTGCATCGCAAATGAAAAGACGATTAAGGGAAGGCGCAAAATTAATAGTAATTGATCCCCGTGAGATTGATCTAGTTAAGAATACCCCCCACGTTAGAGCCGATTTTCATCTGAAATTAAAACCAGGAACAAATGTTGCAATCATAAATGCATTGGCCCATGTGATAGCCACTGAAAAAATGATGGATGAAGAATTTATTGATTCTAGATGTGAGAAGGAAGCATTTAATTTTTGGCGTGACTTTGTGTCTGATGAAAAAAACTCACCCGAGGAGCTTGAGTCAGAGACAGGCGTCAGTGCAGATATAATTCGCCAGGCAGCAAGATTATTTGCAAAAGGCGGTAATGGTTCAATCTACTATGGCCTCGGTGTAACTGAGCATAGTCAAGGCTCAACTATGGTTATGGGAATCGCGAATCTTGCAATGGCAACTGGAAATATTGGGAGAGAGGGTGTTGGCATTAATCCATTGCGCGGCCAAAACAATGTTCAAGGCGCATGTGATATGGGATCATTCCCGCACGAATTTCCTGGATACAGACACGTATCAGACCTATCAACACGAGCTTTATTTGAGAGCGCTTGGAATACAAAGTTATATGATGAACCAGGGCTAAGAATTCCAAATATGCTAGAAGAGGCGATAGGGGGTAATTTTAAGGCGGTATATTGTGAGGGAGAAGATATCGCTCAATCTGATCCTGACACGCAACATGTTACTCACGCCCTAGAGTCCATGGAGTGTGTAATTGTTCAAGATCTATTTTTAAATGAAACAGCAATGTATGCACATGTATTCTTCCCTGGCTCATCATTTTTAGAGAAGAACGGAACATTTACAAATGCAGAGAGAAGAATTTCTCGAGTTAGAAAAGTAATGGCACCTAAAAATGGATACGAGGACTGGGAAATTACAGCCATGCTTTCAAATGCCTTAGGCTATCCTATGAATTATAAGCATGCCAGTGAAATTATGGATGAGATTGCACAATTAACTCCAACATTTAAAGGGGTTAGCTTTGATAAAATTGATAAATTAGGCAGTATTCAATGGCCATGTAATGACGAAAATCCAGAAGGTACCCCAACGATGCATGTTGATGAATTTGTTAGGGGAAAAGGAAAATTCTTTATTACAGAATATATTCCAACTACTGAGCGTGTTAACAATAAGTACCCACTTCTTCTTACTACGGGACGTATCCTGGCGCACTATAATGTTGGGGCGCAGACTAGAAGAACGCAAAATATTAATTGGCACGAAGAAGATAAGATTGAAATTCACCCCCACGACGCTAACGATCGCGGCATCAATGAAGGTGATTGGATTGGAATAAATAGCAGGTCTGGGGATACCGTATTACGCGCACAACTTACTGATCGTGTTCAACCTGGCGTTGTCTATACTACTTTTCATCATCCTGTATCCGGCGCTAATGTTATAACGACTGACAACTCAGATTGGGCGACTAACTGCCCGGAATTTAAAGTCACAGCAGTTCAGGTAACAAAAGTATCGCAACCCTCTGAGTGGCAAAAAAATTACGAAAACTTTAGCCAAAAACAAAAAGAATTAGTAAGAGATGATTCAGCAAAAGTTATTTAGGTTGGTTAGTGAGCACACACAAACTCATAGAAACTAATGATGCAACGCTCAAGTTTTTTGCTCAAAAAAACTCATCTACGAAAGGTGCATTAGAGAGTCTTGCTGAAGAAACCCCTGTAGCATTTGTATATAATGGAATATCTCATGTGGTAATGATGGCATCACCTATCGACCTTGAAGACTTTGCATTAGGCTTTTCTATCACTGAAGAGATAATTAAATGTCCTAAGGATTTTTACGCAATAGAAATTAATCACCTAGATAGTGGCATTGAGTTAAGGATTGAAATTTCAACAGAGTGCTTTGTAAGCCTTAAAGAAAAGAGACGAAATCTAACTGGGAGAACCGGCTGTGGTCTATGCGGCGCGGAAAGTTTAACTCAAGTGATTAAATACCAGCAAGAAAGTAATGCATCAACAAATCAATCATTTCACTCCAATCATATTATAACGGCACTAAATAAATTTTCTGATAACCAAGCTTTACAAAAAGAAACAGGGTCAACACATGCTGTAGCCTTATATAACAACGCAGGTAAAATTTTATTAATTCGTGAGGATGTAGGAAGGCACAATGCTTTTGATAAATTAATAGGTGCAGCAATCAGACAGGAAATGAATGAAACTAATAATTTTGTAATAACATCAAGTAGGGCGAGCTATGAAATGATACAAAAGTTAACTTACCTTAATTTGAAGTTGATCGTTGCAATTTCAGCGCCCACAGCATTGGCCGTCAGGTTAGCCAAGAAAATTGGAGTGACGTTAATCGGCTTTGCAAGAGGCGAACACTTTACGATCTATAGCCACAAAGAAACTATAATAGAGTAAAATTAGTGGATGGAAAAAAATAATCTAATAACAATGGCTAACCAAATAGGAGCTTTTTTTAAAAGTTATCCAGACAAAGAGCAGGCAACAAAAGATATTGCTGGCCATTTAAACAAATTTTGGCCTCCTGTTATGCGAAAAAAAATTGTTGAAATTATATCTTCAGAAGATTTTAAAAGTGAGGAAATGAACAAAATGGTCCTTGATGCGATTAAAAAATACTTGAAGCACTAATCGCTATTATTTTTTTTTGACAAGTACGAAATAATTTTTATCTCTTAGGCGCTTTCCCGTCCAGATCTCATCCCAACCATTATACTCAGCGGGGATTTGTGAATCCTCAGTCAATGAAATTAAAGCCAAATAACATCCTCGATTAACTTTTGACGAATTAATGCCTTTTATGCCGGTGTAGTAATGAAGTAAGTTAACCTGATTATTTGATAGATTGTGAATGTAAATACAACTTGAAGATTGTACTAGATGTTGTTTTACTTCACTGAAGATATTTTTATGACTCTTTACGTTATCAATAAATGGTCCCCATAGCATAATTAGACATAGCCAAATCATGGTGATACCTACTCCCCAGTTAGATATAGCCGTTCGGTTTGTTATTTTTTGTTTAGAGATAGATAGGGCCCAGTAGGCGGTAAATATTATGGAAATAATAAATGGGAGCATTTCAAAGGTTGCATTAAAATTAGCTGATAAGTAAAACATACGCTCAAAAATTTTATTAGGAAATCCTGTTTGCATAGCAAACCAACCAAGCCAAATTAGGGCACCAATAAAACCAAAAATTAACACACCAAATAAATTTAGGGCGCTTGCTGCGCTCCTTCTTAAACCATCGATACTGCCAACACTCATAATACTAAAAGGAATTAAGAAAGGCATAAGACTAAGTTGGTCTTGTTTGGTTGAGTATGAAATCACAAAAAAATAAACCAATGAAAAAATTAAGGGGAGTAATAATCTAGCTTTTTTAAAAGTATCTTTGTATCCCTTTAAGACAGCAAATATTACTAAGGGTAATGATGGCCATGTAAACCAACTGATCCCGCTTAATATATAAAAAAATGAGCCATTATCTTTAAAAATTGGCTGGCTTATAAACTCAGCTAGCAAATCATTCTGAAAGTATTTCATTGAAACTAACCAGGGTGCAATAATGGCGATAGAAATAGCCAGCGAAAGACCCATAAATGTTAGATAACGATTATTTCTCCAAAAACTAAAAAAATATAAAATAAATGCTGTTATTACGGTAATAATTAAAGGGATGAAGCCGCCCGCTAAGAAAGAAACACCGAGACCAGATCCCATTAATAGGCTCGAACGAAATGGTCTTCGGTAGTATAAGGAAAGGCTATAAAAACTTAATGACAGTCCTGATAATATTGCAACATCAGGAGTAAGGCTGTGAACGTTAAGTATCAAGCCAATGGATGCAATGAATAATAGTCCCGCCTGTCTTCCATAGCCTACCCCCCATAATTCCCTTGTAGTTAGGCCAATAGAAGTCAGTGTTATTGCTAGCCAAAGCGCATTAGACAAGCGAGCGCCTTCGTGTAAAGGGAGGATTGTTGCGAATAATTTTGCAAAAAATGAAGCAACAAAAGGGAATAAGGGAGGTGCGGCCAGGGTAATATCGCTGGCAGCAAGAGGGGCAATAATTTCTTCATTTTGGATAAGGTCAAGAATCTGACTAATGGAGTTTGCTTCTATTGCTTGCCACGGGACAAAACCTATAAGCCCTGTAAATATCCAGATAATTGCCAAAATCAAAAAAAACTGTAATTTCGTTTTTTCCCCTAAATTTCTTCTCGGGGTAGTCATGTTACCTTGCCAATCGTGTTCTAGATCAAATCTCATATATATGTATGGTATATAAAAAAAGGCAGCTTAGCTGCCTTTTTTTGTTTTTGAGGATTATTACATTCCGTATTTTTGCTTAAATTTCTCTACACGACCACCTGTGTCGAGTATTTTCTGTTTACCAGTGTAGTAAGGGTGACATTTTGAGCAAACTTCGATGCTCATGTCTTTACCAATTGTTGATTGTGTTTTGAATGTTTCCCCGCAGCTGCAGGTTACATTAACTTCTGGATAATTTGGATGGGTGTCTTTTTTCATAATATCTTTTTATTGTTCTTAAATTTGAGGCGTAATTATTATCGAAATCGCATAAAAAATCAATGATTTCTTAAATATTATCCACGCCTCATGCTGTCAAAGAAGTCGGCATTGTTTTTAGTGGATTTTACTTTGTCTAATAAGAATTCCATAGCCTCTAGTTCGTCCATTGGATGCAGCAACTTCCTTAAAACCCAAATTTTCTGGAGAACATCTTGTGGAATCAATAACTCTTCACGTCGAGTTGATGATTTATTAACGTTGATCGCGGGGTAAACCCTTTTTTCTGCCATCCTTCTGTCCAGATGGATTTCCATATTTCCAGTGCCCTTGAATTCCTCATAAATCACATCATCCATTCTTGAGCCAGTATCCACCAAAGCAGTAGCAAGGATCGTTAGTGAGCCACCCTCTTCAATATTTCTTGCCGCACCAAAAAAACGTTTAGGTTTTTGAAGTGCATTTGCATCCACACCACCAGTTAGCACTTTTCCTGAGGAGGGAATGACCGTATTATAGGCTCTTGCCAGCCGTGTGATTGAGTCTAATAAAATAACAACATCTTTTTTATGCTCTGTTAATCTCTTGGCTTTTTCTAAAACCATCTCGGCGACTTGTACATGCCTTGTTGCGGGCTCATCAAATGTTGACGCAACAACTTCACCCTTAACGGACCTTGTCATTTCAGTGACTTCTTCTGGTCTTTCGTCTATTAATAGTACGATCAATGAAATGTCTGGGTGATTAGATGTGATGGCATGAGCAATATTCTGCATCATTACAGTTTTACCACTTTTTGGACTAGCCACTATAAGGCCGCGCTGACCCTTACCAATAGGCGAGATCATATCTATTATTCTGCTGGTATAATTTTCCTCACCCCCGCCATCTCTTTCTAAGATAAGAGGTTCATTTGGGAAGAGAGGTGTTAAATTCTCAAAGAGAATTTTATTTTTTGTATTCTCAGGGGCGTCATTATTAACCTTGTCTACTTTGACTAAAGCAAAATAACGCTCACTGTCTTTAGGGGTTCTAATTTCACCTTCGATTGTGTCACCAGTGTGTAAATTAAACCTTCTGATTTGTGACGGGGACACATAAATATCATCTGGACCCGCCAGTTATGAAGCATCTGGAGACCTTAAAAATCCAAAACCGTCTTGAAGTATTTCTAGCGTGCCATCACCAAAAAGAGTGTCACCATTTTTGGCTTTATTTTTAAGAATGGCAAAAATTAAGTCTTGTTTACGCATTCTCCCGGCATTTTCTATTTCATCACCAATTGCCATGTTGACAAGCTCGGTAACCGGGAGGTGTTTTAGATCAGATAAGTGCATATTTTTCCATTTAGATAGTGCTGTCTATGAATGCTATGAGCTGTGATTTAGATAAGGCACCAACTTTGGTTGACTCAACATTACCATCCTTGAAAATCATTAGCGTAGGTATTCCTCTTATCCCATATTTTGTAGGGGTCTGTGAATTTTCATCAATGTTAAGTTTAGCAATCTTTATTTTTCCATCGTACTCGGCAACTAGTGAGTCTAAGATAGGGGCAATCATTTTGCATGGACCACACCACTCCGCCCAGTAATCTACAAGCACTGGTATGGTTGACTCTATAACCTCTTGCTGAAATGTTTCATCGCTAAGATGAATGATTTTATTGCTCATAGTTAAAGCTTTTTTGGTATTTGATTTTTTATTTTGGGAATTTAATGATTTATTACATTCAGATGATAAAACATAAATTAAGCATAATCAATAATTATTTTTTAAATTTTTCATCAATCTCGAATAAAGGGATGATCTTCTTTATCCCTTTTGAAGATTTTGCGATCGAAATAGCAACATCAGCTTCTTCTTGTGTAAGCAGACCTAAGAGATAAACCTCCTGTCTTTCTGAATAAACCTTAATATGCAGAGGCGATACATTACTTTCATTTAAAAATAACCTTGATTTAACATTTGATGTTGCAACAACATCAAGGCCCTGAGATTTAAGAGAGCTATTTTCACCGACTAACAAAAAGTTTTTTATGTTCTTAACGCCCTCAATACCATTCACTGCTAGCTCTATTTTAGTTTTTATTTCTTCAGATGCAGTTTCTCCTGCAATTAAAACTGTTTGATTATATGAGACAAAAGAAATATTAGAGCCCTCACTAATGTCTTGGGTTTCTAAAATGGCTTTAAATTCGATTTTTTGATCAATATACTGCACCTCGGTTGCTCTTCTGTCACTAATTGACAAGGGAACGCTGACGACAGCAACGGGTACACATGCAATTAATTGCGTTATAAAAAGAAAAAATAGGATGAAAAGCTTGTATGATTTAGTCATGGTAATAATTATAACTTGAATATTTCCTTTTAGAAATTTTTTTAAAAGACCAAAACTAATTGAAATCAACCCTATATTTAATTGCAACACCCATTGGTAATTTGCAGGACATATCATTACGAGCGATTGATATATTAAAAAATGTTGACTTAATTGCCTGTGAAGACACAAGACATACAGGGCAATTGTTGTCACATTTTTCGATTAAAAAAAGACTAACCTCCTTACATCAACATAATGAAAAAGAAAAAACTCATTCTATATTAGAGGTTATTAAAGCTGGCGGGTCTGTCGCCTATGTTTCCGATGCGGGGACCCCCGCCATTAGTGATCCAGGAGCTTTTTTGGTGAACCAAGCTCATCTCAATCAATTACATATTGTTCCTATTCCTGGCGCTTCAGCCCTAACCACCATTTTTTCTGCTGCTGGAATTTCATCCAGTCACTTCCAGTTTGTTGGTTTTCTTCCAAGCTCTCATGGAAAATCAAAAAAAGCCCTTCAAGACATTTTTAGTCAAAATATGACAACAATCTTTTACGAGTCACCTCACCGAGTTATTAAAACCTTAACTGCTATTGTTGAGGTATTTGGTTCAGACCAAGAGCTTGTGATCGGAAGAGAGCTGACTAAACTTTTTGAAACCATTTATAAGGGTAAAGCGATCTCATTATTAGAGAAAATTAATCAAAATCCGAATGATCAAAAGGGAGAATTTGTTATTATCATTAGCGCTACAGAAAAAAAAGTTCTGTCCCAACCCTCCTTATCTGATGAACAAGCATTAAAAGTATTACTGAGTGAACTACCATTAAATCAAGCGGTAAAATTAACCGCAATAATTTTTAAGAAAAATAAAAAGGATGTTTATAATCAAGCCTTGGAATTAAAAAATGACAAATGAACTGATAATCAATAAGCCGGATGATATGCACCTTCATTTAAGGGAGGGTGAATTACTGGGCTTTGTATTAAAAGATACAGCTAAGCAATTTGCTAGAGCTATTGTAATGCCGAACTTAAAGCTGCCAGTAACCACTGTTAATTTAGCAAGAAATTACTACGATGCAATTAAGAGTTTTGGATATGATTTTCAGCCGCTCATGACGCTTTATTTAACCAGTGAGTTATCGAAAGAGGAAATAAAAAGAGCCAAAGAGTCTGAGATTATCCATGGAATTAAGCTATATCCAGCTGGCGTGACAACCAACTCAAAAGACGGCATTACTTCTATTGATTCGTGCTTCAATCTCTTTGAAGAAATGCAAAAATACAATTTACCTCTATTAATACATGGTGAGGTGAGCGATTCTAAGGTGGATATTTTTGACAGAGAAAAAATATTTATCGAAAAGTATTTAATTAAAATATGTCAACATTTCCCATCACTTAGGGTGGTATTTGAGCATATTTCAACAAAAGAGGCTGTAGACTTTGTTCTTGAGTCTTCTGTTAATGTGGCTGCGACTATTACGCCACAACATGCTATGTTGAATCGGAATGATCTCTTGTCTGGTGGAATTAAACCCCATAATTATTGTTTGCCCGTCTTAAAAAGAGAAAAGCACCAAAAGGCTATATTGCAGTCAGCAATTTCTGGTAATCCAAAGTTTTTTCTTGGTACGGACAGCGCTCCCCATTTAACCTCTCAGAAAGAGAGTGCATGCGGGTGTGCTGGAGTTTACTCTGCAAAGACTGCAATAGAGATCTACGCTGATATTTTTGATCAGAATGATGCTCTGGATATGCTTCCAAATTTTTGTAATAAATTTGGGGCAGACTTCTATAGCCTTCCATACAATCAGACTAAGATTAGGCTAGAGAGAAAAGATTATGAGATTCCTCGTCAATTAGAATTCAATGGCGATAAGATTACCCCATTTCTTGCTGGGCAAACTATTCATTGGCAAATCGCAGAAATGCCCCATTAGATGTTAAAATTGAATCAAGTTGACCAGGCAGTCGCTATATTTATTTATAGAGGAAAGTCCGGGCTCCAAAGAGCAGAGTGATGGCTAACAGCCATACGTCGCGAGACGAGGAATAGGGCCACAGAGACGAGCGTATTAAGTTACGGTGAAACGCGGTAACCTCCACTCGGAGCAAGGCCAAATAGGGTAGCATTGACACGGCTCGTGTTGCTACCGGGTAGGCTGCTTGAGCGAATGAGTAATTGTTCGCCTAGATGAATGACTGTCCACGACAGAACCCGGCTTATCGGTCAACTTAACTAATCTAACCCACTGAACAAAAAAGAAAAAGTGTAAACAAAGTGCTTGCAAAGCACTTTTTTTTTGCCTATAGTGTCCCTGTAAGGGAAAAAGTGGTGATTTGTGGGAAATTATTTAACGAAACTAAGGGCGTTCAGTAATTTCCCATCTTTTTTAGGTGGACACTATGTATAGAGGGGCAACACTTCTGAATTTAGATGGCAAGAATAGATTAGCTGTGCCAACTAAATATAGAGAGCATTTAATAATAGAATCAAATGGGGCAATGGTAATAACAGCCCATCCTCATGGCTGTTTACTTCTTTACCCAAAAGACGCCTGGACACCAATCCAATCTAAGATAATGCAACTCTCAAGTTTTGATAAAAAATCTAGCGGGCTACAGCGGCTATTAGTAGGTTATGCCGAAGACACTAACATTGATGGTGCTGGCAGATTATTGATCTCGCAGGCTTTAAGAGAGTTTGGTAACTTGGCCAAAACAATTATGTTTGTTGGTCAGGGAACACATTTTGAAATATGGAACCAGGAAATGTGGGGCCAAGAAATAAGCAAAATCAATTCAAATGAAGACAGTGACTTACCTGAAGAGCTTGGCGGTTTTGCATTATGACAACAAATCAGACTGAACATATCCCCGTATTATTGAATGAGGCTATCGAAGGGCTTTCAATTAAAAAAAATGGTATTTACCTTGATTGCACATTTGGTAGAGGGGGGCATTCGAGAAAAATTTTAGAAAATCTCGGGTCAGATGGTCGATTAATTGCGATGGATAAAGACCAAGCAGCAATGCAGGCGGCAAACAAAATAAATGATAAAAGATTTGAAATTGTAAATTCCAGCTTTTCAAAATTAGGTGAAGTATTAAAAAAAAAAGTATTCAAAAGCTTGATGGAATATTAATGGACCTAGGAGTTTCATCACCGCAAATTGATGAAGCAAGCAGAGGATTTAGTTTTAGATCCGACGCTAATTTAGATATGAGAATGGACCAATCACAAACAGTAACAGCTGCAGACATCGTTAATAGCTATGAGGAAAAGGAGCTGACTGACCTTCTCTTTTCTTACGGTGAAGAGAAATTCTCAAGAAGAATTGTACGTTCAATACTAATACATAGAGAAAGTATCGGGCCAATAACTAGAACCCTTGAGCTTGCAAAAATTATTAACCAGGCGGTGCCAAAGAGAGAGCCAGGAAAGGATCCGGCAACAAGAACGTTTCAAGCATTAAGAATTAAGGTAAATGAGGAGATCAATGAAATTGAGATTGCCTTGCCATTAGCATTTGATTATTTGAATGCAAATGGCCGGTTGGTAGTAATCAGCTTTCATTCTCTAGAAGACCGAATTGTGAAAAACTTTGCGAAGCAAAAAATGGAAACTGATCTCATCCCTAAATATATCCCAATCAGAGCAGATGAAATTAAATCTTCGTCCCTAAAAAAAATTGGGAAATTGATTGTGCCATCTAAAGAAGAAATAAAAAGAAATCCACGGTCTCGAAGCGCTAAATTAAGAATTATGGAGAAGATAGCAACCGAATTATGAGGCTTAATCTAATATTTTATATTGTATTAATTTTTTTTGCTCTAGCAGTAGTGAGTTCTGAGCATCAATACCGAAATAACTACTCAAGATTAGATATTGAAACTAAAACCACTTTGGATCTTAAAGATGAGAAAACAAAACTACAAGTAGAAGAGGCAGACAAATCTGGGAACTCAAGAATAAGAGAAATAGCGGGCAATAAATTAAACATGTATGTACCCAACCCCAAAGAAATAAAAGTTATTAAGTGAAAAAGATAATTACATGATTAACACAGTTAAAAGACAATCAGATTTTTTTGAATTACCTACGATGAGAAGACGATTTGTCTTATTAATTTTGCTCGGCTTATTTTTTACCTTATTTTCTAGAGCTGTGTATATACAGGGAATGCAAAAAGATTTTTTACAAAAAGAAGGGGGTAATAGGAGCAATAGAATTGAAAAATTACATGCATACCGAGGAAGAATACTGGATAGAAATAACTATGTATTTGCAGTGAGTACACCAGTAGAAACAATAAGTGCAAATCCAATCGATGTTGTCATTACAAAAGAGCAAAGAAACAAGTTGGCAAGTATCCTAGACCTAAATCCAATAGATTTAGAGAGAAGGTTGCAAAAAAAAGACACAAGATTTGTGTATTTAAAAAAACAAATGTCTCCAGAAAAATCAGCCCAAATAATGGCGTTAAAGATTCCCGGTATTCGCTCTGAAAAAGAATACAAAAGAGCCTATCCCCTTAAAGAAATAGCAGCACATGTTATTGGTTTTTCTGGTGATGATGGAAATGGGCAGGAAGGAATCGAATTATTCGCAAACAAATTATTAGCAGGTGAGGCAGGCTACAAGAAAATATTGCAAGATCGAGCGGGAAGAATTGTAGACGACCTTCAGGACGTTAAAGTGCCGAGAGATGGGCAAGATATTATATTATCAATAGATTCAAGGCTTCAAGATAAGGCCTATAGGGCACTAGAAAAGGCCGTGGAAGATCATGCGGCAATATCTGGATCTGCCATACTTTTGGATGCGAAGAGTGGAGAAATATTGGCAATGACAAATTATCCGTCCTACAACCCTAATGCCAAAAGAAGCTCAACTGAATTTTTAAGAAATAGGTCAGTAACTGACATATTTGAACCGGGATCAACTATCAAGCCCATTACTGTAAGTGCAGCATTAGAAAATAAATCTATAACACCAAGAACTATCATCGATACCTCTGCAGGTTATTACAGTGTTGGAAGAAGTCAGGTTAGGGATACGCATAATAATGGCAAGATATCAGTCAAGGAAGTGATACAAAAGTCATCAAATATTGGTGCTATTTTAATTGGGCTAAATGTACAACCGAAAAATTTGTGGGATACATTAAACGGATTTGGGTTTGGAACAAAGACAGGAATAAATTTTCCTGGAGAAGCATCCGGAAGATTAATTGATTATAAGGACTGGGGAAAGACAACCCAAATAAGCACATCGTATGGATATGGTTTAAGTTCAAGCTTAATCCAACTTGCTCAGTCCTATACAGTTTTTGCAAATCAAGGAGAGATTAAGCCTGTATCAATAATAAAAAAAGAAGATCCAGTTATAGGAAGGAGAGTAATTTCTAAAAAAACCAGTAATGAGATGCTAGATATGATGGAATCAGTGGTTTCTGAAGGAACTGCCTTACAAGCTAAAGTTAACGGATATAGGGTGGCGGGTAAAACTGGCACCGCAAGAAAGATTGTAGATGGTCAGTATGAGTCTAAATATATTGGTTCATTTGTAGGTGTGGCACCCGTTTCGGATCCAAGATTTGTCCTAGCAATTATGATTGACGAGCCTACCCAGGGAGGCTATTACGGCGGTGTTGTTGCAGGACCTGCATTCAGTGAAATTATGGCAGAGGCACTTAAAATTTATTCAATCCCACAAGACGGATTTACTGATGAATCCACATCGATTAAAAAAGAAGCCGAACCTGACAGAATAATATGATTAAGCTATTGAATCAGCTTTTTGATCTTTGCGATGATATTACTGTAAATAGCAATCAAGTCAAAAAAAAATCATTATTTGTTGCTTATCAAGGTCACAAGTTTGATGGGAGAAATTTTATTGATTCTGCGATAAAGTCTGGAGCAGCAGCCATTATTTATGAAAAAAAAAATTTTGAATGGAAGCCAGAATGGAATATACCCCATATGGCTATCAATGAATTAAAAAAAGAATTACCAATAATTGCAAATAAGTTTTATGGAAATCCTTCTAAAAGTTTCAAATTGATAGGGGTTACCGGCACAAACGGAAAAACAACAAGCACTGTATGGTTGTCCTCATGTTTAAATCAACTAAAAATTAAGGCTGGCTATGTTGGCACACTGGGGTATGGAGATAATATTAATTTATTTCCAACCTCAAACACTACCCCAGATGTTTTTAGCACCCAAAAAATCCTACAATACTTTAAAGCTAAAAAAGCAAGTCATATTGCAATGGAAGTTTCGTCTCATGCAATAGATCAAAAAAGAATTGATACATTAGAGTTTGATATTAAGGTACTCACAAATATTACACGTGACCATTTGGACTATCATGGAAGTATTGAAAATTACATTAAATGTAAAACGAGCTTTCTTCTAGAGAAGCCATTGAGCGTTATTATAATAAATAATGACGATCCAGCAGGGAAAATAATAGCGGAACAAATTAAGACTAAAAATAAGACACTAAAACTTTTAACGTTTGGGCTTGAGAATAATTCAGATTTGATGGCAAAAAAAATATCGTTTTATAACGACAGAGTTGCTTTTGATTTACATTATAAGGATGAGATTTATAGATTTGAAGCGCCCATATTTGGTAAATATAATTTATATAACTTAATGGGTGTGATTGGTTGCCTACTAAAACTTGAAATCAATATAAAGGATATTCAATCTGTCGTATTAGACCTCCCTCAGATTGAGGGTAGAGCTGAAGTAATTATGAGGAATGACAACAATGAGCCGATAATTATTATTGATTATGCACACACACCGGATGCATTACGAAATATCCTTGAAACTATAAAGCAACATAACTCAAAAAAACTCACAGTTTTATTTGGTTGTGGCGGAAATAGAGATCAGGGCAAGAGAAAAGAGATGGCTATAATTGCAAATCAATGGGCTGATAAAGCTATCATTACATCAGATAATCCAAGGGATGAGAGCCCAGTAGATATTATTGAAGAAATTAGCAGGCATATTAATATTCCGCTTAAAAAATTTGAAAAACGAGATGCGGCAATTAAATATGCAGTAGAAGGTATGTCCAGTAATGATATTTTATTAATTGCTGGAAAGGGGCACGAATGCTATCAAGAAATAAAAGGAAAAAAATATCCCTTTTCAGACAAGAATATAGCGCTAAAAGTATTAGAAAAAATTAAAAAATGATAAGCCTAACATTAAGAGATTTAGCCTCCATTGCCGAATTATCATTCAATAGCTCTATGATTAATGAGGGCATGATAATTTCTAGCTTTTCAATTGACTCAAGAACCCTTAAAAAAGGGGATGCTTATATTGCAATCGAAGGAACACAGTTTGATGGTAATAATTTTATTCAGGAAGCAATAGATAAAGGCGCTTCGATGGCGTTTACTTCGAACGCTAAATTGCTTTCTCCGAAGATTTTTTATATTCATGATGGTAAGAATTTCTTAAAAAAAATAGCGTCTTTTATTTTAAAAAAAATAAATCCAAAAGTTATAGCTATTACTGGTAGCAACGGTAAGACAACAACAAAGGAAATTATTGCAGCAATATTTCGCCAAGAATTATGTGAGGATCAATTTTTAGTTAGTGCAGGTAATTTCAATAATGACATTGGATTGCCATTAACAATTTTGAGGCTTAATGAAAACCATAAAATCGTAATTCTTGAAATGGGAATGAATCATGCAGGGGAAATTGAAGAATTAACTAAGATTGCGCCGCCAGATATTGCGGTCATTACTAATATTGGGGAGGCCCATATTCAAAATTTTAACTCTAAAGATGGCATTGCGTCCGCTAAAAAAGAAATATTATGCAATATTTCAATTAATGGCTCTGCAATTATTCCAAGAGATGATGATTATTACAGTTATTTAATAAAGGGTTTATCAGCCCTTAAAGTTACAACATTTGGAATGGCTGATAATTCTGATATCTATTGCAACATCCAAAATGATTTGACTATGCGCTATTATATTTTAGGGGAAACTTTTGACGCTAGCTGTAAATTGATTGGTGATCATAATATATCTAATATGTTGGCTGCTATAGCTGTTGCTTCATGCATGAATGTCCCAATTAATTCCATTAAAAAAGGAATAGAGTCAATGCAACCGGTCCAAGGAAGATTGGAGGTCAAGCGCTCAAAAAATGGTGCGACAATTATAGATGACACTTATAACGCGAATCCGTCTTCAATGAAGGCTGCTATTGATACCCTCTCCAAATTCAAGAGCCAACAAAAAATTATAGTATTAGGTGACATGGGTGAGTTAGGTAGTCAAAGTAATGAGTTTCATGATGATGTTATTAGTTACATTAATTCATCTAATATCCATTTCACATTAGCAATTGGTGAGAATATGAAGGCATCTATGACAAAATCAATTAAGCAGGGAAAGTGGTATGAGTCAAAAGAAGATCTGCTTGATTCATTGAGTAAATTAATGAATGAAGACAGTGTGATCCTAGTCAAGGGCTCACGCTTTATGAAAATGGAAGAAATTATCAATAAAATTTTATAGATAAAGGATACATATGTTACTAGAGATTTTTAATTGGCTCGCTAAAGACTACAGCGCCTTCCATATTTTTAATTACATATCGCTAAGAGCCGTGCTCGCGATTATTACGGCACTAATAATATCATTTGTATTGGGTCCTTGGTTCATTCGAAAACTGGGTGACTATAGTTTTGGACAATATGTTAGAACAGATGGAATTGAAGAGCATCTTAAGAAAACAGGAACTCCGACCATGGGAGGGGGTTTAATATTAATTGCTATTATAATCACGACAATATTATGGGCGGATTTAGGTAATCGCTATATTTGGCTTTTAATAATTGTAACAACAGCATTTGCGCTAATAGGATTGATTGACGATTATAGTAAAATAAAGAAAAAAAAGTCGGATGGCTTATCTGCCTTACAAAAATACGGATTACAGTCAATTGTTGGGTTTAGTGTCGCTGGATATATTTTAGTGACAGCCTCAGCGCCAGAAGCCACAGAACTATTAATACCATTTATTAAAAATACCAGCATCCCATTAGGCACAGTAGGGTTCATTTTGCTTGCTTATATTGTAATCGTAGGTAGCAGTAATGCTGTAAATTTAACAGACGGTTTAGATGGGCTAGCCATTATGCCAGCGGTTATGGTTGTTAGTGCTCTTGGCCTCTTTGCGTACTTATCTGGTAATACAATATTTTCATCTTATTTGGGAATTCCTTACATTCAAGGTGCTGGAGAATTAACTATTTTTTGTGCAGCTCTCGCTGGCGCGGGACTAGGATTCTTATGGTTCAACGCATATCCGGCCGAAGTATTCATGGGTGACTTAGGATCATTGTCAATTGGGGCTGCTATGGGAACAATTGCAGTGATAGTAAGGCAAGAAATTGTGCTGATGATTATGGCAGGTGTATTTGTCGTTGAAACAATCTCGGTTGCATTGCAGGTTTCATATTTTAGATTTACTAGAAAAAAATATGGGGTTGGCAAAAGAATTTTTCTAATGGCCCCTCTTCATCATCATTATGAGAAAAAAGGATGGAAAGAAACACAAGTGGTTGTAAGGTTTTGGATTATAACGATGATGTTGGTTCTTATTGGGTTGGCGAGTTTAAAAATTCGATGATGAATATCAATGAATTTCAACATATTTTGATAGTTGGAATGGGTAAAACGGGGCACTCAATTGCACAATATTTAAGCAATAAAAATATTAATTTCTCCGTGTATGACAAAGACCAATCAATTCAGAGAATACGAAGGACATTGAATGATGCGAGAGCTATTAATTACTTTAGTGGACCTCTAGAGGAAGAATACTTTTTAAATATAGACTGTGTTGCAATAAGCCCTGGTATAGATCTTAGAAGTCCTAAGCTGAAGAGTATCCGGAAAAAAGGTATTCCATTTATTAATGACCTCGCAATATTTTCTCAAGAAGTTGATAGAAAAAAAATAAAAATTATCGGGGTAACTGGTACCAATGGAAAGACAACTGTTTGTACATTGCTAGAACATCTTTTTCTAAAGGCGGGTTATAAAGCAAAAGCCGCTGGTAATATTGGGCTTCCAATCCTAAGCATGAATAATATCAATGAGCTAGATATCATTATTCTAGAGCTTTCAAGTTTTCAGCTAGAAATAAGCAATCAACTTATATTTGATGTGGGAATGATTCTGAATATTACAGAGGACCATATGGATAGATATGATTCCTTTAATGATTACGCCCTATCGAAGAGATCGATATTAAATCAATCCAAAAATAAAATCATAAATATTGATGATGAAGTGATAAAAAATTGGAACATTCAAGATGCAATAGTATTTTCTGAGTTAATTCAGAATAAAAAAAATGCATATGGCATCAAGAAAGAAAATAAAAAAACATATATCGTGGATGATCTAAATACAAAAATTAACATAAGCGATATTAATCTCATAGGAAAACATAACCAATTGAATGTTATGGCTGTTATTGCTGTATTTAAGGTTTTTGATCATAAATTTATAGATATTGAAGGGGTACTTAAAGGATTCCCTGCAATAAATAACAGATTAGAGCGGGTAGCGGAAATCAATGGCATTATTTTTTATAATGACTCAAAGGCAACTAACGTAGCTTCTGCAATTGCAGCCATTAACTCATTTGAAGGAAAGAATATTTTTCTGATTGCTGGTGGCGACAGTAAAAGCCAAGATCTTACATTACTTTATGATTGTGTTAAAAGCTCAGTAAGTGGAATGTATTTAATAGGTAAAGATGCGCTCCTATTAAAAAATGCATGTAGAAATATAAAAAAAATTGAAATAAAGATTCTCGGGACAATGAAAGAGGCAGTTCAACTAGCATTTAATGACGCAAACTCAGGTGACATTATATTACTGGCTCCTGCATGTGCTAGTTATGGTATGTACAAGAACTATATTGAAAGAGGCGATGACTTCAAATCAATTGTCTCCAGCCTAGTCTAATGAGAATATTTTCATTCCAAAAAAAGTACAATGTACCAAGCGCAGACTATGGTTTGATTTGGACATCATTATTGCTTCTTGGGATTGGTCTGATAATGGTTTATTCATCTTCCATCGATATGGCTGCGGCAAGTAAGTCCTCCCACTATCAAAATTATTTTTATTTAATACGACAATCCATTTATATATTAATTGGTTTTTTATTAGGGTATTTAACTTTTTTAATCCCGGTTTATTTTTGGCAAAAAATGGCGCCATATTTATTTATATTCGGGATTATATTGTTAGTTATTGTCTTAATCCCAGGAATTGGAATTAAGGTTTACGGGGCAAGAAGATGGATATCATTAGTAATAGTTAATTTTCAACCATCAGAGGCAGTAAAATTATTTACGATTATGTATGCCTCTGACTATGTTTTAAGAAAATCAAAACAAATGAGGACTGTCGTCAAAGGATTTCTTCCTATGTTAGGTGTAATTATATTTACAGGATTTTTATTATTATTGGAGCCAGACTTTGGTGCATTAACTGTGATAACTATGATTGCTATGGGTATTTTATTTCTAGGTGGGCTATCCTATAAAATTTTTCTAGGGCTAATAATATTCTCTCCAATTGGTCTTTATCTTTTAATTAAATCAAGCACATATCGTACGGAAAGGATAATCGGATATTTAGACCCATGGTCAGACCCCTATGGAAAAGGTTATCAATTAACACATTCATTAATTGCATTTGGTAGGGGTGAGTTTTTTGGGGTTGGGTTGGGGGGTAGCGTAGAAAAACTTCAGTATTTACCAGAAGCACATACAGATTTTTTATTGGCAGTATTGGGTGAGGAGTTTGGTCTATTTGGGGTCACTATAGTGATAGGGCTGTTTGCATATTTGGTATTAAAAATATTTGGAATTGCGAAGGAGTCCATACAAAATAAAAGGCACTTTGCAGCACTTATGGCTCAGGGGATTGCTATCTGGTTTGCTATACAAGGAATAATTAATATGGGTGTTAATTTAGGCCTATTTCCCACTAAAGGGCTAACACTTCCGCTTCTATCATATGGGGGAAGCGGAATTTTAATGAATATGATTGCGCTAGCAATTGTACTAAGAATTGACTATGAAAATAGAGGTAATATGAGGGGGCAATATTATAAATAATAAAAGAATACTGATTGCTGCGGCAGGCACTGGAGGACACATTTATCCAGGATTAGCACTAGCAGAATACTTTCAAAAAAATGAATTTAAAGTTTCATGGCTAGGGACACCAGATGGCATGGAGAATCATTTGGTAGATAAAAATAAGATTCAATTTTCTCCAATTTGGATGCAGGGAGTTAGAGGAAAGGGGGTATTGAGATGGCTAAAGCTACCCTTATTATTAACGTATGCAACGATTCAAGCCTTCATAGCAATTAGAAAATTAAATCCATCGATTGTGTTAGTTATGGGTGGATATATTTCAGTCCCAGTAGCAATTGCAGCAAAAATTATGAGGATTCATCTTATCATTCATGAGCAGAATGCGTTAGTTGGGTTAAGTAATCGAGTAATAAGCATGATTGCCAACGTGAGTTTTTCTGGATTTAAAACTAACGTAAAAAATATGAAGGTTATAGGTAACCCTATTAGAGAAGAAATATATAAGACAAGAGAACCTCTAGGTAGATTTTATGCTCGAAAAGGCTCATTGAGGATATTGGTGCTTGGCGGAAGCTTAGGAGCACAACAGCTTAACAATTATTTACCAAAAATATTTGAAATAGTGAATAAAACAAAAAGAATTACAGTGATTCATCAATCAGGCTCTAAACATTATAACGACCTCATAAATAATTATAAGAAGCTTAATGTTGAAGTGGATATCATAGACTTTATCCATGATATGGATAAAAAGTATGAATGGGCTGATTTAATTATTGCTAGATCTGGAGCGCTTACAGTTACTGAAATTTGTGAGGTTGGAATTGCTAGTATTTTAATCCCATACCCTTACGCTGTTGATAATCACCAACTCTTTAATGCGAAAATTATTGAGGAGAAAAAAGGTGGATATATAATTAAGCAAGAAAGCATGGAAAATGACTTGATGTCGTTACTTATAAAAATAACACGCAAAGAATGTTTAAATATGGCTACTAATATCAGAAGTAAAAAAAGACAGAATGCTTCACAAGAAATATTGAAGCATTGTATGAAGGTGTTGGCCCATGAAAAATAAAATAAACAATATACATTTTGTTGGTATTGGTGGTTCTGGAATGTCTGGAATTGCAGAAGTCATGCACAACCTAAAATTTAAGGTGACTGGCTCAGATGTGGGCAATTCAATTATTATTGATCATTTAAAAGATACTGGTATACATATTTATTCAAGTCACGAAAAAGAAAATATAACAGGTGTTGATGTGGTGGTAGTCTCGAGTGCGATCAAACATTCAAATCCAGAAATTCAGGCGGCAATAAATAATAAAATACCAATTATTCCTAGGGCAGAGATGTTATCTGAGCTTATGAGATTTAAGAAGGGTATAGCAATTGCAGGTACGCATGGTAAAACAACAACAACCAGTATGGCGGCAGCAATATTATCTCAGGGTAATCTTGACCCAACGTATGTAATAGGTGGGCGATTGAACGTTATTAACGGGAACTCAAAATTAGGTTCTGGTGATCTGTTTATTGTAGAGGCTGATGAATCAGACGCATCGTTTCTTCATTTAAATCCAATTGAAGCAGTGGTTACAAATATTGACAATGATCACCTAGATACATACCAGGGAGATTTTGAAATATTAAAAAAAACATACGTAGACTTTATTCACCAAACACCATTTTATGGCACTGTTTATTTATGCATTGATAATGAAGAAGTTAGAAGCATAATACCTCGTATTGCACGACCAATTGTTACTTATGGTACAAGCCATGAAGCTCAGATTCAAGCAATTGAGATCAGACATCAGGAAGAAAAAATGCGATTTAAAGTGGTTGATAAATTGTATCAAAAGACTGAGTTCGAGGTGGTTATCAATTTACCAGGAATACACTATGTAAATAACGCATTAGCTGCAATTGCTATTGGATTAAACAATGGGGTGTCTGTTAATCATATAAAAGAAGCATTGGTTAATTTTAAAGGCGTTGCAAGACGTTACGACATTTATAAAGATATTAATATTTTTGGAAAAAAAGTGATGGTTATAGATGATTATGGTCATCATCCGACAGAAATTAGAGCAGTAATTGAAGCAACAAAGAAAGGCTTCCCTGGTATGGAGATTTCATTAGCATTTCAGCCTCATCGTTATTCAAGAACTAGGGACTGCTATTCTGAATTTGTTGATGTACTAAAAATACCAGAAAAGTTATTTTTATTTGATATTTACCCGGCAGGAGAAACTTCGATATTAGGCATTTCGTCACATCAGCTTATTGAAGATATTAAAAGAAATAATATATTTCATCTGGAAAAATTTGAAGATGCTTCCCAGATAATTTCAGAAAATATTGCTGATAAAAGTATCTTGATAATAATGGGGGCTGGCTCAGTAGGTAATTTTTCTAAAGAATTTATTGGTAGTGCATAATGGAAAAAAATGTATGCCACCAGGATGTGCCATTAAAAAAATATAACAGTTGGAAGGTAGGTGGGCCCGCACAATTCTTTTATATATGCTCTGATAAGGATTTATTATCTGAGCATATTAAAATTAAAAAAATTAGCCCCCCTTTTACATTTATAGGCTTAGGTTCGAATATGCTGATAAGGGATGGCGGAATTAAGGGAACTGTAATTATGATGCATGGCGGCCTGTCAGAGGTTAGTATTTATGGCCAATATTTTTATGCAGATGCAGGCGTCAGTTGTTCAAAAGCAGCAAAATTTATAGCCAAAGAAGGCTTTAGTCATTCTGCTTTTTTAGCTGGCATACCCGGAACAATTGGAGGCGCATTGGCTATGAATGCTGGTTGCTATGGATCTGAAACATGGAATTTTGTAAAAAAAGTATTAGTTATTGATGGCCAAGGCAATCAATGTGAAAGAGATAAAGAAGAATACGTTCCCGAGTATAGAAAAGTGAAAAATAAAAATAATCTAAATGAATATTTTTTAGGGGCATGGCTGCAATTTCCTCAGGGGGTAAAGGAGGACGATGAAAAAGATATTAAATTTCTATTAAAAGGCCGCAAAGAGTCTCAGCCATTAGATTGGCCAACAGCAGGGTCAACATTTAGAAACCCCCCCAATCATTTTGCAGCAAAATTGATAGAGGAATCAGGGCTAAAAGGTTTTACTATAGGTGGGGCTCAAATATCAATAAAGCATGCAAATTTTATTATCAATTTAGGTAATGCAACTGCGCGTGATATCGAGGATCTCATCACCCATACAATCAAGAAGGTTTTTAAAGAAAAGAACATTATTTTAGAGACTGAAATTAAAATTATTGGAGAATATTAAGTTGAGTGCTGAGTTTGGAAAGGTCGCTGTTTTGATGGGGGGAACGTCTAATGAAAGAGAAGTATCTCTACAAAGTGGACATGCTGTATTAGACGCTTTAAAGAATAAAGGTATTGACGCACACCCATTAGATCCAAAAATTGACTCTCTAGAAGAGTTGCAAAATTTTGATCGAGCATTTATATGTCTTCATGGAATAGAAGGTGAAGATGGAAAGATGCAAGGAATTCTTGATGAAATGATGATTCCATATACAGGAAGTGGGAGGGAGGCCTCAGCGATCGGTATGGATAAGTTCATCTCAAAATCCATATGGGAAGATCACAATGTCTTAACTCCCAAATTCATAAAAATTAATCATGAAAGTAACTATGAAAAAATTACACAATTATTAGACCTACCATTCTTTGTTAAGCCAGCTAACTCTGGTTCGAGTATTGGTATTAATAAGGTACGATCTAAAGAAGATTTTTTAAGGGCTTTTGAAGAAGCAAATGATATTGATAGAACAGTGATCGCTGAAAAAATGATTAGTGGTAAGGAGTATACGCTGCCTATTATTAATCAAAAAACATTACCTATAATAGAAATTCGCACTAAGACAGACTTTTATGATTATGCAGCAAAATATTTAAGGGACGATACAGAATTTATATGCCCAACAGATTTGTCATTAGAGATTATCAAAAAAGTAAACTTAATTGGACTTAGAGCGTTCGATTTGATTGGATGTAAGGGATGGGGAAGGGTGGACTTTATAATAGACAAGAATGAGGAGATATTTGTCATTGAGATAAATACAATACCTGGAATGACAAGTCATAGCCTTGTTCCATTATCAGCTAAAAATTCAGGAATTAGTTTCGAAGATCTTGTGATTACAATACTAGAGACGAGCTGTGTTTAGCGTACTAGACAACCTCAGAAAAATTACATTAGCAATTTATATCTGTATTTTTATATTGACTATTTTTGTTATTTTACAATTATTTGCGAGGGCAGATTTACCAATTAAAGCGATATCAATTAAAGGCCAATATCAACACATTGAACAAGATCAAGTGGACTTAATTGCGAGCGATTATATTGTTGGTAATTTTTTCTCAGTTGACCTAAGCCGCACAAGAAATGCTTTTAAGAGGCTTACATGGGTAAGAGAAGCTAGCATAAGAAGAAATTGGCCAGATACCTTAGAGGTTACTATAGAGGAGCATAAGGCCATTGCAAGATGGGGAAAAATTGGCCTGGTAAATAATTATGGTGAGATATTCAATGCGGCGACCCAGGAAGAACTACCTATTTTTTTTGGTCAAGATCAGCACGTCAAAGAAATTACCGATAAATATGTGGAAATGAATAAAATACTTGGTAAAGAGTTGATGCAAGTTGGTACAATCAACCTTTCTGAAAGACTGTCATGGGAAATCACTACAAACAATCAAATGAGAGTTATTTTAGGTAAACATAAAATTATTAATAAATTAAACTTGTTTACAGATAATTACCAAACCATTCTTGCGGAACTTAAAAATAGAATTGAATATGTTGATCTTCGCTATAAGGATGGTTTTGCTGTAAAAAATTAAATGAAAACTCATTTATTAAGACTCAAGAAAAAAGTACTTTATGATTAAAACAAAAGAAGACAAGAATTTAATAGTGGCATTGGATGTTGGTACATCCAAAATTGTTGTTATTGTCTCTGAATTACAAGCTGATGGCGTTTTAAAAATAATTGGTCTTGGGCAGCATGTCTCAAAAGGGTTAAAAAAAGGCGTTGTGATAAATATTGAAAGTACTATGCAAGCAATTCAGCGCGCAATAGAAGAAGCCGAATTAATGGCAGACTGTAAGATTAAAGATGTATATACCGGAATAGCTGGCAGTCATATTAAAAGCCTTAATTCCCATGGAATGGTTAAGATAAAAGACTCCGAGGTCTCACAGATGGACATTGATCGAGTTATTGAAACTGCCCAAGCAATAACATTACCCCCAGATCAGCAGGTACTTCATATATTGACGCAGGAATATATTGTAGATGACCAACATGATATTCGTGATCCTCTTGGGATGAGCGGTATGAGGCTTGAAGTAAAGGTACATATTGTCTCAGGCGCTATTGCTGCCGCTCAAAATATTATTAAATGTATTAAGCGGTCTGGGTTGGACGTATTGGAATTAGTCCTTCAGCCATTAGCTTCAAGTGAGGCGGTATTAACTAAAGATGAAAAAGAGTTAGGAGTATGTTTGGTTGATATTGGTGGCGGAACCACAGATATTGCTATTATAAAAAATGGCTCAATTCAACATACAGCAGTAATTCCTATTGCTGGAGATCAGATTACTAATGATATTGCTGTTGCATTTAGAACGCCAACGCAATCTGCAGAGGACATTAAAATTTCTCACGGGTCAGCAGTTTCATATATGGCATCCGCAAACGAAATCATAGAAATACCACTCGTTGATGGACGTGAGCCCAAAAAAATTACAACGCAGGCACTTGCCCAAGTTATTGAGCCTAGGGTAACTGAGCTTTATGAGTTAGTTAGAAATGAATTACATAGAAGTAGGATGGGGAATGCTATCGCTTCTGGCATAGTAATAACTGGGGGATCGTCCATGATGAAGGGAATGATTAACTTAGGAGAAAGTATTTTTAATATGCCGGTTAGAATAGGTATTCCTAGGGATGTTGACGGATTATTACAGGTTGTGGAAAATCCTAGATACGCAACAGGAATTGGCCTCCTCAAAATAGGTAGGGATGAGATTGAAAAAAATTCTAGTTATAAATTAGATGGAAATTCAATCACCCAGGTTTTTAAGGGAATGAAAATGTGGTTTCAGGGAAATTTCTAATGAAATTTGGAGTGACGTATGTTTGAGATTGTTGAAAGTAGATCACAAAAAGCTATTATAAAGGTTGTAGGCGTTGGTGGGTGCGGCGGCAATGCTGTAGATCATATGATTGAAAAGAATGTGATGGGCGTTGAGTTTATGTGCATTAACACAGACCTTCAGGCACTTAAAAAAAGTCAAGCCAGCTCAATTATCCAAATCGGCGAAACTCTCACCAAGGGATTGGGAGCGGGCTCAAGACCGGATACGGGTAAACAAGCTGCAATTGATGACAAAGAAAAAATTATTGAAGCAATTGATGGTGCAGATATGTTATTTATCACAGCAGGTATGGGTGGTGGGACCGGCACTGGTGCGACTCCCGTTATTGCTCAAATTGCTAAAGAATTAGGTATCTTAACAATCGCGGTTGTTACTAAGCCATTTAATTTTGAAGGAAATAGAACTCAAATTGCAAAAGAGGGTATCAACGAATTAGTTAACTATGTAGATTCCTTAATTGTAATCCCGAATGAAAAACTAATGGGGGTCCTTGGAGAGGACGTGACATTTATTGATGCATTTGGTGCAGCGAATGATATTTTATTGAGTGCTGTTGCAGGCATCGCCGAAATTATTAATACCCCTGGCCTTATTAACGTTGATTTTGCTGACGTAAAAACAGTAATGAGTGAGATGGGAATGGCAATGATTGGTTCAGGATATGCGGAGGGCTCAGACCGAGGAATAATATCTGCTAAAGCAGCTATGGCGTGCCCTCTTTTGGAGGATGTTAATCTAAACAACGCCAAAGGAATATTAGTCAATATCTCTGCAAGCACCGACTTCAAAATGAAAGAATATTTTGAGATTATGAATATTGTTAAACAATATGCTGCAGAGGATGCAAATATTATCGTTGGAAACGTAATTGATGACTCAATTGCGAGTGGAATTAGAGTGACGATGGTAGCGACAGGGCTGTCAGATAATAGTAAAGAGCCGTCAAGTCCAGTGAATTTAACCTCAGCCTTCGATTACAACGAACCAGAAAAGCCAGACGAATCACTTCGAAATAACAATGATGATTTAAATGTATTTGCTGATAATTCAGAAGAAATTTACAGTCAAATTAAAAGTTCTAGTGATGATGAGTACGATATCCCAGCATTCCTTAGAAAAAATAAATGATACTCCAGCGTACAATTAAAAATTCAGTGAGTACTACAGGGGTTGGGCTTCATACTGGAGAAAAAGTAACGCTAACCCTATCTCCAGCAAAAGAAGATCACGGAATTGTCTTCAGAAGGACTGACCTTGACCCTCTCATCCAAATTCAAGTCTCCCCCTTAATAGTCACGGAGACTAAACTGTGCTCAACCATTGGGGCCGACCAATTCAAAATCTCTACAGTTGAACATATTATGTCTGCGCTTTGTGCATCAGGAATAGATAATATTCTGATTGATGTGAATGGGTCTGAGGTACCAATTATGGACGGAAGCTCTATTGCATTTATTCACCTAATAAAATCAGCAATCATTCTCGAGCAACTAAAACCTAAAAAATTTGTTGTAATCAATGAGGTAATTGAAGTAACAGATGGAGATAAATTAGCAAGATTTGAGCCGCACCAAGGGTTTATGATTGATTTTATGATAGATTTTCTTCACCCAGCATTCAATGATGAAGACAGTCACGTGAGTATCGATTTCTTTAAAGAGTCATATATCAAGGATATTAGTAGAGCGCGAACATTTGGGTTTATGCAAGAGGTTGAGTATCTAAGGACAAATGGTTTAGCAAGAGGTGGCTCACTAGATAACGCAATAGTTCTTGATGAGTTTAAAGTTCTTAATGAGGATGGGCTCCGTTACTCTGACGAGTTTGTGCGACATAAGATACTCGATGCTGTTGGTGATTTATATATGCTAGGCAATCCAATTATTGGTAAATTTACTGCATATAAGTCAGGGCATGACCTCAATAATAAATTACTCAGAGCGCTGATTAAAAACACTCAGTCATGGTCATTAGAGAGCTTAGATATTAATGATATTGAGATGGCTGGGCTTGCAAAGAATTATTTGCTAATGACAGATGAGTTTAAAAGTGTTGCAAAGGAGCAGCTCCAATGATTTTTTTCCGTTTAGTCATTATGTTACTTGTAATTTCCTTGGTAATTCTTGGTATATTTTTTGTGATTACTAAGAATAAAAAGTACTTATTTATCATTCGATCAATCATTAATTATTCAGCTTATGCTGGGGTTATTCTCGGACTTATATATTTAGCCCTAAGGGTGCTGCATCTTTAGGAAAATGAAAACAATATCAATACTTGGTGGCACAGGTTTTGTTGGGACAGAACTCATTGGCCACCTTTCCAAAGAAAAAATTAATATCAATGTCTATACCCGCAACCTAAACAAAGCTAATAATTTTAAGGTGCTACCAAGGGTTACCCTAATTCAAATAAATGAATCATCTAATATTTCTGATCTCCTAAAAGGTTCGGATGTGGTGATTAACTTAGTTGGAATTCTTCACGAAACAAAGTCGCTAAAATTTTCCTCTGCCCATACGGATTGGGTGAAAAAGATTGTCGCAGGAATTAAGAAACATAATATAGGACACTTCATTCATATTGGAGCCATGCAATCAAATAGAAATGCACCCAGTCGCTACCTTAAGTCCAAGTATGATAGTGAAGAGCAGATAAGGAAGGGCCTTAAGAATAGAGCATGGACCATTTTTAGACCCTCTATTATTTATGGCGAGAATGATAAATTTATTAATCTTTTTAAAAAAATGGTTGTTTATCTGCCTATAGTTTTTCTTGTATCGCCTAAAACAAAATTTCAGCCAATCTTTGTTAGGGATTTAGTAGATATAATTATTCAGAGCATTAATGATAAAAAGTCATATGGAAAAATCTATAATATTGCTGGCCCTAAAACGTATTCATTATTAGAGATTGTCAAATTAATCGCAGCTGAGAATAAAAGGAAAGTACTGATTATCCCCCTCGGCAGGATACTTTCCTACATGATGGTTAGAGTGATAGAGGTTCTACCGTATAAGATTATTACTAGAGATAATTTAATGTCCATGGAATTAGATAATGTAACTGATGTCAATGACTCCTATTGCTTCAAGTCAAATTTACGAGCCCTACCCAACTACCTTCAGGCAAGTAAGGTAATATAAATAATGAAAATATATCTTGTGGGTGGTGCGGTTAGAGATAAGATTATGGGATTGCCTTCTCAGGACAGCGACTATGTTGTGGTGGGGAGTTCTCCGGAAGAGATGGTAGCTCTAAAATTCAAGCCTATTGGAAAAAGTTTCCCAGTTTTTTTGCATCCAGAAACAAATGCCGAGTATGCGTTAGCAAGAACAGAAAAGAAAACTGCTAAGGGCTATCACGGTTTTGAGTTTTATACTTCACCTTCGATTACGCTTGAGCAAGACCTTTCAAGAAGAGACCTAACAATTAATGCGATTGCAATGGATGGGGCAGGTGTCATATATGATCCATACAATGGTGTCGATGATATTAAAAGCAAAATTCTCCGTCACGTTAGCAATGCTTTTGAAGAGGATCCATTAAGAGTTCTCCGTGTAGCGCGCTTTAAAGCAAGGTTTAAAGACTTTTCAATTGACCTCGACACGAAGGCATTAATTCAAAAAATTGTTCTTAATAATGAGATGGAATCACTTTCATCGGAGCGAGTTTTAGTTGAAGTCCTAAAAGGGTTTAAGGAGAAGGATCCCCTTGGAATGCTTGAGGTTTTGTATGAGTCTGGAGCATTGCAAAGAATCATGCCCATAGATTTTTTAGAAAATAAGACTGAGCTTGAGACCCTTTATAGCCTTTCGCAATATAAGGAATTGTCTGGGGAGAACTCATTGGTTGTGACTATGATGACCACTCATTTCTCGGAGGGTAAAATTGACTCATCCTTTGGCCAATCAATGAAAAAAATGAAAATTTCATCTCATACTAGGAAAATTTTTCAATTAATCAGCATGCATGGCAATAAGTTAATTAGCCTTCTTAGCTTAAACAAGAAACAGCAGCTTGATTGCTTTTATTTGTTTGATTTCTTTAGGCGACCAAGCTTGATCTTATCTTCATTAAATCTCCTCAACTGCACACTCCTCGCTCACCAAAAAAAATCTAGCGATTACTCGCAGTCGGTTAAATTTCTGAATGACTTTATAGATCTCCTTGACAGGGAAAAAGTTAATATTGATGATACCCTAGGCCCCGAGCAGATTAGGGCATTGGTATATAAAAAGCGCTTAGAGATGTTGGAATCTATTCATTAGACCTTAAGAGTTAAAAGGTCATCTAGGTGCCGAATTTTTTGAGAAATATAATTTGGCTTCTTACTCCCTTGGTTTAACCAAACAGTTTTAAGGCCATAACGGTTAGCTGTTCTTAGATTCAATCTTTCATCGTCGATAAATACTGCGTTCTTAATTTTATGCTTTGAGAGAAACTGTCGCATGCCACTATGGCTAGGCTTACCATTGAGAAGGGAATCTTCAATAGAGTGAATCTCGTCAAAATAAATTAATATCCCAGATAGCCTCAGCACTGTAAGTGCATAATTTTTTGGGCCGTTAGTGAAAATAATCTTTCTTCCCTTAAGACTCCGTAGAGTCCTTCTTAGATTCCTCATGGGACAGATAAGCTCATTAATATTAGGAAGGTGATGTGTCTCTTCAAGAAATTGAGCTGGATTAATATGATAATTTTTGATTAACCCTCTTAGCGTTGACCCATATTTATTCCAATAATCTTCTCTTATTATGTTGGCTTGGGCTGAGCTTACACCAATTTTTTGACTAATATATTGCGCCATCTTTTTATTAATAACTGGAAAGATTTTACTATTAGTATCGTGAAGCGTATTGTCTAAATCAAAGATCCACGTTAGAGGCAATTATTTTGCCTTGATGAGAGTGCCTACGCCCTCATCAGTCAATATTTCAAGTAAAAGTGCGTGAGGGACTCGACCATCTATAATATGCACTGCATTAACACCGCTTCTTGCGGCATCCAGTGCAGAATTAATTTTTGGTAACATTCCGCCTGATAGGGTTTCGTCCTTTACTAGACCATCTATTTCTTTTGGTGTTAGCCCTGTGATTAAATTACCGTTATTGTCCAATACCCCCTTTGTATTTGTCATTAGGATTAATTTTTCAGCCCCAAGGACTTCAGCTAGCTTTCCTGCTACCACGTCTGCATTGATGTTGTATGTCTGGTTGTCATCCCCAATGCCAATCGGAGCGATAACAGGAATAAAATCATCCTTGTCTAAGAAATTTATTAAAGCAGGATTGATACTTTGAATATCTCCCACATGGCCTAGATCGATTTTTTTTGTAGGATCTTTTTCGTCCGGGATTAATAGTTTTTTGGCATAAATAAAATTACTGTCTTGCCCCGTGAGCCCAACAGCTTTTCCACCGCTCTTATTGATTAACTGAACGATTTCTTTGTTAATTTGACCCCCCAACACCATCTCGACAATCTTCATTGTTTCATCATCTGTGACCCTCATGCCTTGGATAAATACCCCTTTTTTCCCTACTTTATCCAGTTGAGCATTAATTTGTGGCCCACCTCCGTGAACAATAACTGGGTTCATACCCACCAGCTTTAGAAGCACCACGTCCTTTGCAAAAGACTGCTTTAGTTCTTCATCTATCATGGCATTGCCACCATATTTAATAACAATTGTTTTATCAAAAAACTTTTTTATATATGGAAGGGCTTCGCTTAAAATTTTTGCTTTATCGTTCGGGGTCATTTTTTATACCACATTAATAATTTTTATTATTTTAAAGCTTTTTTGTGAAAAATTTTGAGTTTCGTTCAAGATGATATATTTTTCTTCTTTCAGTCGGCATTGTATTTTTGTCAGCCTCCACGAAACCCTTTTCCTCAAACCAATGTTCAGATTGCGTGGTAAAAATAAAGGCATACTCTGTATTTTTATTTTTGATTTTTTTTTCACAATAATTCAGTAGCTTCATTCCGTAGCCTTGTCTTTGATTGTTGGGATGAATAGCAAAGCAGGCAATTTCAGTCATACTTTCATAGGGGTAGAGTGCAACACATCCAATTAAATTATGGTTATGCTCAATAACATGGAAGTGATCCAAGTCTCTTTCAATCTGTTCGCTAGCTCTTGACAATAAAATCCCATCTTGACCCAGCGGCTCTATTAGCTGATGTATTCTTTTAACGTCTTTGAGAGACGCAGGTCGAATTTTCTCTAGGGCATACTCTGTGAGTATTGTTCCTGATCCTTTGTCTGTATATAGCTCTTCAATTAATGATCCATTGGTATTTCGATTAATGAGGTGAACTTTTTCTACATTTTGCTTTATGGCTGATAGGCTGCTTTTAAGAATATTAAAATCTTTGTAAGAAATGTGCGCTGCATTTTCTGGGGAAGAGTTTTTTTCAATACTTCGGATAAGATTCTCAGCTTTTTCTGTAGTCATTTCAGGGATTAACTCACCTCGTTTATTTAGCACACCATCCGAATCGATGTAATAAATTAGTTTGTCAGCCTTAATTGATGCAGCAATTTGGGCTGCAGTTTGTTCGTATGATAAATTAAATATCTCCCCTACTGGAGAGAAGCCAAGGGGAGATATTAGAACAACTTCATTGTGCGAAAGTTTATCTAGGATTGCATGAGTGTCGACCTTCCTAATCTGCCCAGTGAATTCCATATCAACCCCATCAATCACTCCCACTGGCCTGGCGGTCAGAAAGTTACCGCTCGAGACCTTAATGTCACTTCCTGCCATGGGAGAGTCCGACATGCTTGAGGATAATGTGGCTTCAATTTCTGTTCGGATTCGGCCATTCACTTCAATAATCTGTTCTAAAGCTTGCTTATCTGTGACTCGCTGATTTCTTACTAGGCGCGTTCTATTCCTAGCTGCAATTAATTTATGGTCTATTTGTGGCCTTATGCCATGAACTAAAACAAGGCTGATATTCAGAGAATGCAATAGATTAATATCGTGTGTGATTTGTTTTATCTGTTTATCCTTGAGAACTTCGCCACCAAAAGCAATCACAAATATTTTTTTATTAAATTGGTAGATAAATTTAGCGGACAATCTAAAATGTTCAACGAATGAATTCCTTGAGCTATTTATCTTTTCCTGTAAAGGGATACCATCAAAAAAAATCTGAGGCGATGTATTAAGTGCTTTAGCTATGCGCCCGAGCAGATCTACCGTGATATTAATTTCACCTCGCTCAATTCTAGACAAACTACTCGTATTAACACCAGTCTTTTGTGCTAGCTGAACCAGGGTCATTTTTTGCTCTTTTCGCAAAAATCTGAGTGTATTTGCTATATTATTTTGCATTTTTTGCATTTAAATAGTAATAATTTAGATATTATATACTAAATTTATCTTTTTAAGATAAATCACCGTACCTATACTGGATGATGGAAAGAATGCTTAAAGGCGCAGTTTCAGTTCTAAGGACACGTGGTCCGAGTTTTAAGGCGATGTATAGATGGTTGCGAGCTAATGTTATTTCTTCTTCTGAAAATCCACCTTCGGGACCAATTAGCAAAACAATGTCTTGATGGTTTAGAGGGGGTAGGCTTTCAAAAGAGGCGGAGCCATTTGGGGCAAGGATGATTTTGAGAGTATTTTTATTTAACATGGATAGCTGTAAGGCCTTAATGAGGCTTATAGGTTGATGTATTTCTGGAATCTTAGCTCTGCCAGATTGTTCACAGGCTGAAACAGCGACCTGCTGCCAATGCATTAGTTTTTTTTCTGCCCTGGCTGTATCTAATTTTATAATGCTACGTGTACTGTAGATTGGGAGAATATGATTAACTCCAAGCTCGGTGGCCTTCTGAATAATCCAGTCCATTTTTTCATTGGAGGAAAGTGACTGAACTAAGGTAACTTTCACAGGGGATTCTGTTGCATTTATACTGCGTGATAGCACATGAAGCTTTAATTTTCTCTTCTCGATTTCAATCACCTCTGCTAGGTAGTCGAAGCCGTCGCCATTAAAAACAATAAACCGATCATTTGTCTTTACTCGCATTACTTGAAGCGCATGATGTGCAGAGGTGTCATCTAAATAGATATTTTGATTTATCTCTAACCTCTCAGGATGGTAAAATCTATTCATAGTTAATTATGATACAGAATGGAGGGAAATTTGGTTAGCTTAACAACGCCTTTGTGTAACATCGGATGGAAGGCTAAAGATTTTAATTTGCTGGGAGTAGATGGTAAATATTGGACGCCAGCTAAAGCCATCGGTGAAAATGGTTTGGTGGTGATGTTTATCTGCAATCATTGCCCATATGTGAAAGCAATTTTCGACAGGTTAATTCTTGACTTGGCCGAACTGAAAAAAATTGGAATTAATGCAGTCGCGATTTCGAGCAATGACCCTACAAATTATCCGGAGGACTCCTATGTGAATATGAAAAAAATTTCTGAATTAAAGATGTTTGATTTTCCATACTTGTTCGATGAAAGCCAAGAGGTTGCCCGGGCATACAATGCAATTTGTACCCCTGATTTTTTTGGGTTTAATGAAAGTCTGGAGCTTCAGTACCGGGGACGATTTGATTCTACCGGAAGAGCCGAGCCCACTGAGGGTAATGAGCGCGACCTATTTAATGCTATGACCTTGGTTTCAAAAACCAGATCCGGACCAACCAAGCAATTCCATAGTGTGGGTTGCTCAATAAAATGGAAGGAAATCAACCAGATTTAAACTCTAAGATACCTTGATTGAAGGACCACTTTAGGGAATAATTTACACTTTAGATTTAGAACAGAACAGAACAACTACCGCATCGTATTTTATACGTAGGATGCATGTCAATATTTTGGGAGGCAACATGGCAACAAGACAAGATTTAGCAAACGCAATTAGAGCGCTATCAATGGATGCAGTACAAAAAGCAAATTCTGGACATCCGGGAGCGCCTATGGGAATGGCAGAGATTGGTGAGGTTCTTTGGAACCACAACCTAAGCCATAATCCGAATAACCCTAATTGGGCAAATCGGGATCGCTTTATTTTGTCGAATGGCCATGGTTCGATGTTGATTTATTCATTGTTACATTTGACTGGTTACGATCTTCCTATGAAGGAAATAGAAACTTTCAGGCAGCTTCATTCAAAATGCGCAGGCCACCCTGAGTACAGTTATGCACCAGGCGTTGAAACAACCACAGGCCCTTTAGGTCAAGGTATTAGTAATGGCGTAGGTTTTGCGATGGCAGAGAAATTAATGGCCAATCAATTTAATAAGCCTGGTCATGACATCGTTGACCATTACACCTACGTGTTTTTAGGTGACGGGTGCTTGATGGAAGGCGTTTCACATGAAGCTTGTGCATTAGCTGGTACTTGGGGGCTAGGTAAGTTAATTGCATTTTGGGATGATAACGGTATTTCCATTGATGGTCATATTGAGGGTTGGTATACCGATGATACGGCAGCTCGTTTTGAAGCCTATGGCTGGCATGCAATCCGAAATGTTGATGGACATAATCCAGAAGCAATTCAGAAAGCCATACAAGAAGCTAAAAAAGTGACTGACAAACCTACCATGATCTGTTGTAAAACAATCATCGGTAAAGGCTCACCAAACAAATCAGGATCTCATGATTGTCATGGAGCTGCGCTAGGTGAAGATGAGGTTGCATTAGTACGAAAAGAACTAGGATGGAATCATGCTCCTTTTGTAATTCCTCAAGACGTATATGATGGATGGAATCAAAAAGATAAAGGTAATGCAAGAGAAGAGGAATGGAATAAAAAGTTTGATGCGTATGCAAAAGAATTTCCTGAGTTAGCAGCTGAATTTAAAAGAAGAATGGCAAATGAATTGCCTAAAGACTGGAAAAAACAGGCAAATGCCTTAATTCAGGGTGCAAATGATAAAGCAGAAAAAGCTGCAACTAGAAAGTCATCGCAAAATGTTATTTCTGCATTAGCACAAGTTCTTCCTGAATTTTTAGGAGGCTCTGCAGATTTAACTGGATCTAACTTAACTAGCTGTTCGAGTTTTGAGCACGTGAGTGGAAAAAAACCAGGGAACTATATATCTTATGGTGTGCGTGAATTTGGTATGGCGTCTATTATGAACGGTATGGCGCTGCATGGCGGACTTCTTCCATTTGGTGGGACCTTTCATATGTTTTCCGATTATATGAGAAATGGTATGCGAATGGCAGCATTGATGAAGCAACGCGTTATTTATGTATTGACGCATGACTCCATTGGCCAGGGCGAAGATGGACCAACACATCAACCAATTGAAACGACATCAGGACTTCGTTTTATTCCAAACATGGAAGTTTGGCGCCCATGTGATGAAACAGAAACAGCAACAGCCTGGGTGGCGGGCATTGAAAATATTAATAACCCTACAAGTTTGGTGTTAAGCCGACAAGGTACAGCCTTTAATGCACGGTCTGCAACTCAAATTTCGGATATTAGAAAAGGCGGATATGTACTTTCTGATGTTGATGGGAAAGCAGATGTGATACTAATTGCAACAGGCTCAGAAGTTGATCTTGCAGTTCAGTCACAGGCTGCACTTAAAGAAGCAGGAATAAATGCGCGAGTTGTTTCAATGCCTTGTACCCAAGCTTTTGACCGACAAGATAAAAAATATAAAGACGAAGTACTTACTCCTGGTGTTAAACGTGTTTCTATTGAGGCGGGAGTTACTGATTACTGGAGAAAGTATGTAGGTCTTGATGGTGCAACGGTTGGGATTGATACCTTTGGTGAATCTGCCCCAGGTGGAGTGCTACTTAAACACTTTGGCTTTACTGTTGAGAACGTGGTTGCAACAGCTAAATCAATTCTCTAAACTAAAGTCGTATAATGTATTTTTTATTTTAGAGCCCTTATAAGGGCTCTAAAAATTTGACGAAGGAACACAATGTCTATTAATGTTGCTATTTCTGGTTTTGGAAGAATAGGTCGCTTAGTCTTAAGGGCGATTTATGAAACAAATCGTCAGGACATTAAGGTTGTTGCTGTAAATTGCAGCCGAGGTGACGTGAAGAGCAATGCCCATTTGCTTAAATATGACAGTGCGCATGGAAGATTTAATACAGAGGTTGTGACAGATGAAAGCGCTTTTATTATTAATGGCCAACGTATTCCGTTTTTAAGTAAACGAAATCCAGAGGAGTTAGACTGGAAAAAATATAATGTGGATGTTGTTTTGGAATGTACTGGCGCTTTTAGAAGTAAAAAAACCTGTCAAGTACACTTGAATAATGGTGCTAAAAAGGTATTAATTTCTGCTCCTGGTGAAAATGATGTAGATGCGACTATTGTCTATGGTGTGAATCACCAGGAGTTGAAATCGTCACATACTGTTGTTTCTAATGCTTCATGCACCACAAACGGTTTAGCTCCGATTTTAAAAGTAATTCAGGAACAATTTGGCATTGAAGCAGGATTGATGACGACTATTCATTCCTATACAAACGATCAAGCATTACTTGATAATATGCACAGCGATATTCGGCGAGCCCGATCTGCTGCTGCGTCTATGATTCCTACAAAGACTGGTGCCGCTTCTGCAATTGGATTGGTAATCCCATCTTTAAAAGGAAAATTAGACGGCATAGCGATTCGAGTACCCACTACCAATGTATCAATTCTTGATTTAACTCTAAACATCGAAAAGAGTGCAACCCCAGAAACTCTTAATCAGTCTATGAGAAAATCTTCTGAGAATGAATTGAAAGGTATCCTAGTTTACAATGATGAGCCCTTGGTGTCGGTAGACTTTAATCACACATCAGCATCATGCTTCTTTGATTCAACCTTAACCAAGGTCTCGGAAAACGGAAAGTTAATCAAAGTTTTTGGGTGGTACGATAATGAATGGGGCTTTAGCTGCCGCATGTTAGATACTGCTGTAGCGATGATGAGTGCAAAGTAATTAAACCTGTTATGAATCAAATTACCGATTTCACAATCAAAGACAGGCGGGTTTTTATCCGGGCAGATTTAAATGTTCCTATGCGCTCAGGCAGTATTTCATCCGAGAATAGAATACAGGCTTCCCTCCCAACAATTAAATATGCCCTCAAAGCAGGTGCAAAAGTAATGGTTACATCACATCTTGGAAGACCCAAAGAAGGTTGCTTTAGTGAAGAGGATTCTCTTGCCCCAATCGCAGAGTACTTAAGTCGCATACTAGATATGAAGATTCCACTCATCAAAGACTGGACAACAAAGGCATTCAGTATTTCATCGGGAGAGATGGTTGTTCTGGAGAACTGTCGATTTAATGTTGGCGAAAGTGATAATGATGCCAGCCTCTCAAAGATTTATGCGAACCTGGCAGATATCTTTGTGATGGATGCATTTGGCACTGCACATAGAAAACAAGCCTCCACATACGGTATTGCAGAATATTGTGCGCAGGTATGCGCCGGAAAATTATTTACAAGCGAGCTTAACGCTCTAAATAAGGTGATGTCCTCACCTAAGTCTCCAATGCTGGCAATTGTTGGTGGCAGCAAAGTGTCTACTAAACTTACTATCCTAGATAGCCTCTCTGATAAAGTAGATCAATTGATTTTGGGTGGAGGCATTGCTAATACATTCCTTAAGGCACAGGGGTATAACATCGGTAAGTCACTTTGCGAGGATGACTTTATACCATCAGCCAAAAAAATTATTAAAAAACTAGAGTCTCGTGGCGCATCATTACCAGTCGTGACTGACGTGGTGTGCGGAAAATTTTTTGACGAAGACGAGCCAGCATTTATTAAAAACATCCAGGATTTAGATTCGGATGACATGATTTTTGACCTTGGTCCAACAACGATGCACACTATTACTGAAATGATTAAAAAAGCTAAAACTATTCTTTGGAACGGTCCAGTTGGAGTCTTTGAATTTAAGCAGTTTTCTCAAGGCACTGAAACTCTAGCTCATGCCGTAGCAAACTCAATGGCATATTCATTGGCTGGTGGTGGAGATACGATTGCTGCGATCGAAGCTTATGGTATGGAAAATAATATTTCATACGTCTCAACCGCAGGCGGAGCATTCCTAGAGTTTGTTGAAGGAAAAAAATTACCTGCGATTGAGATTTTAGAGCGAAGAGCGACCTAGGTTTTGGAGCTCCTTCAATCCAATCTAAAAGAATTAACCCTTATTCACCAAGGAAAGGTTCGGGATATCTACGAGATTGACAGCGATAAGATGCTGATCATCACTACAGACCGTTTATCGGCATTTGACGTCATTATGACAGAGCCGATTCCTAATAAGGGGAGGGTCTTGACTCAAATGGCTAATTTTTGGTTTAAGAGATTGGAAAGCATTGTACCCAACCACCTCTTAAGAGATGATCCAAAAATTTATGTTTCGGAGAATGAGGTAAATCAAATACAAGGACGATCGATTGTTGTCAAGAAACTGAAGCCCATACCGATTGAAGCAATTGTCAGGGGTTATCTGGTTGGAAGTGGCTGGAAGGAATACCAGGAATTAGGAACCGTCTGTGGTATTTCCCTCCCTAAAAACTTGCAACAAGCTTCCAAATTAGAGGAGCCACTTTTTACACCTTCGAGTAAAGCTAAGATGGGCTACCACGATGAAAATATAACATTAGCTGAGTGTGAGAATTTAATTGGCAAGGATTTAACTAACCAGGTTTCAAATATTAGTTTAGCCCTTTATCAGGCCGCGTCAGACTATGCTGAATCTAAGGGCATTATTATTGCTGATACGAAGTTTGAATTTGGATTAGATGCTATGGGCGTTATTCATCTGATTGACGAGGCTCTCACGCCTGACTCATCACGTTTTTGGCCAAAAGAAAAATACCAACTAGGTATATCGCCCCCCAGTTTTGATAAGCAGTATGTTAGAGACTATTTAGAAACTATTCAGTGGAATAAATCACCACCAGCTCCTAAGTTACCAGAAGAAGTAATTTCCAATACCGCTAAGAAATATCTGGAGGCTTACGTTCGACTAACCGATCAATTGCTTGATGAATCTTAGAAAAATTTCAGCCACTCAAGCAATTCTTGCCGCACTGGTTATAACGAGCCTAATTAATTTTCTTATTTTCAAGATGAAAGTTGTTGGCATAACATCAATCCACTTGCAAAGCAGTGAATTTTTTTTCCCTTCCTCAAAGGTTATAGGGTCGGTATGGACACTTTTATTATCGTGCCTAGCCTATAGCTTTTCAAGGGTAATTAAAAGCAGTATGAAGCATGCTTTATGGACCATCTTTTTATTTTTATTGTGTATATTCTACCCGCTCTATACATTTGGATTTTCATTTTTACCTGCGATGATTTTTGGAAATTTAGTAACGATTGCTGTTGCGAGTTTTATTTCAGGCTCATTGTTTTCTTTATATAAAGTAGAGTCATTCTTAACACTATTAATTGCGCTTTGGGTTATATTTGTGAGCTACCTAATGTTTTTTATTAATTGAATGCGTTCAAATGGATGAAGCGCCATTTGTATTTAGGTTGTCGGTTTTCTTTTTTGTATCTCTGCTAGAATTAATTTACATTCATCTGTCGTCAATGAGCATCCATTAACACCGTCTTCAAAGTTATACCCACCAAGCATTAACTCAATAAATTTTTTGACTTCTTCATACTCAAGATCAAGGAGTGTAGCTATCTGGATGAGCATTTGTGTGTGTTCTTCTGTGTACATCATGACCTCATAATTTAAAATACCAAGAGACTTTAATTTACCGTCATTTACCAGATCTTGCAAGAAAACTTTATCCCACTTTCAATACGGGTCAAGCTTGCTACGAAGTGTTATGCTCTTTTAATCCAATGCGTGGCAAAAAAAACCTGCCTTTTGGCAGGTTTTTTTAAAGATTTTCATTACGCTAATTGAGCTAGGACAGGAACAATCAATAATGCAACAATATTGATGATCTTGATTAACGGATTAATCGCAGGACCAGCTGTATCTTTGTATGGATCTCCAACAGTATCACCAGTTACTGAAGCCTTGTGAGCCTCAGAACCCTTACCACCATGATTACCATCTTCAATATATTTCTTAGCATTATCCCATGCACCACCACCGGTACACATTGAGATGGCTACAAAAAGACCCGTTACAATTGTACCCATTAATAAACCGCCGAGCGCTTCAGGTCCAAGAAATACACCAACCAAGATAGGCGCTGCAACTGGAAGCAATGAAGGCACCACCATTTCTTTTATAGCTGCCGTTGTTAATAAATCAACCGCTCTCGCATAATCAGGTTCTGCTTTACCAGTCATAATGCCTTTAATAGTTTTGAACTGATGACGAACCTCTTCGACTACTGATGCGGCTGCACGTCCGACCGCTTCCATCGCCATCGCAGCGAATAAATAAGGAATCATCCCGCCAATAAATAGACCAATGATGACCATTGGATTACTTAAATCAAATGAAGCCACAATGTCATAATGCTCTAGCTTGTGTGTGTAATCTGCAAATAAGACTAACGCAGCAAGCCCCGCCGATCCAATTGCATAACCCTTCGTCACCGCTTTTGTTGTATTACCGACAGCATCCAGTGGATCAGTGATATTTCGCACGCTTTGTGGAAGACCAGCCATTTCTGCAATACCACCTGCATTGTCAGTAATAGGACCGTACGCATCTAACGCAACAATAATCCCTGCCATACTGAGCATTGATGTGGCAGCCACTGCAATACCATACAAGCCTGCTAAGTCATAAGAAGTAAAAATTGCCAAGCAAACAGACAACACAGGCAAGGCAGTTGATTTCATCGAGATACCAATACCCGCAATAATGTTGGTCGCATGACCTGTTTCAGATGCTTTTGCAACATGTTGAACTGGCTTAAATTGCGTACCAGTGTAATACTCTGTAATCCAAACAAGAAGTGCTGTCAGAACTAAACCTACGATTGCAGAGCCGAATAAATTAAGGGATGAAATCGTTTCTTCCTGAATAACAACGCCCTCTGGAAACATATACTGAGTAAGGTAATAGAATGCTACAGCAGATAAAATTCCAGCTATAGCAAGGCCACGATACAAAGCAGGCATCACGTTCTTCATTTTTGGATTAGCTTTAACAAAGAAGCAGCCCACAATTGAAGCAACAATAGAGACCGCACCTAGCATTAACGGGTAGAGAACTCCATTCACACTTGAGCCTGTAATCATTAGTGAACCTAAAACCATAGTGGCAATAATGGTCACGGCGTAAGTTTCAAATAGATCGGCTGCCATCCCAGCACAGTCACCAACGTTATCACCCACGTTATCTGCTATCACCGCTGGATTTCTTGGATCATCCTCTGGAATACCAGCTTCTACCTTACCAACAAGGTCAGCGCCTACGTCAGCACCTTTAGTAAATATACCGCCGCCGAGTCTGGCAAAAATAGAAATTAATGAAGAACCAAAAGCAAATCCAATTAATGGATTAAGGTCTTCGGTGATTGAAAGTGATGTTCCGCCAAGGTATGCATAAAAACCTGCGACACCCATTAAACCTAAACCTACAACCAACATACCTGTAATTGCACCACCTTTAAAGGCAACGTCAAACGCCTGCGGGAGACCTTTGGTCGCCGCTTGAGCGGTTCTCACATTTGCGCGAACCGAAACATTCATACCGATAAATCCGCAGGCACCTGATAGAACTGCACCCACAACAAATCCTATGGCTGTATTGGTATCAATAAAGTAACCAATTAATATTGCAAGGATTACTCCGACGATACCAATCGTTTTGTATTGACGGGAAAGGTAGGCAGAAGCCCCTTTTTGAATAGCTGCCGCAATATTTTGCATTTTTGCATTACCAGCAGGTAAGCTTAAAATCCATTTAGACATGATTGCACCGTATAGAACGGCAAGAACTGCAGCCGCAAGGGCTAGGTTTATTAAAGACATATTTCCTCCATTGATTAGGTTGTATATTTATTACTTAAAGGCTTATGAGCACTTACAGAGCCATTAAAATAAAAAAAAGAGATTATACCTTTTTTAATATAACTCTCAATCTATTCATCACTATAATATTCATATGATTGATTATAAGAAGAATTGATTGATAAAAAACATGAAGAGACCAACGGCGATAAGGAGGTATGCAAAGGCTATTTTGATCCTTTTGTCTGAGATTTTTTGTAAGCAATCGGCAGATAATTTCACAAAGATCAGGCTAGGAAGCGTTAAAAAAAATATCGCAGGCATATAAACAGCACCAACCATTGATTCTCGATTAATCATGGATAACTCTTGCCAAGATAAATAGAGGGTTATGGAGGAGCCTAACCCAATAATCAATCCTAAACTGCTCGAAATTCCGATGGCTAGTTTAATTCCAATCCCACGCGATGTTAGGTAAGGCACAAATAGAGTGCCACCACCAATACCAATGAGCCCTGAAATAGTGGAAAAAAACAGGCCAATCGAGTTACTCACAATAAAAGATGGGATAGATTTATTTCTAAGAACCTTATATGGGGATAATATTTTATAGGCCGCAATAAAGGTATAAACAATAAAGGTTGAACGAATAAGATCAGTTGGGAGTTGCGGCAGATAGTTACCTATAAATAGCGCTCCGACGACTACACCCCAAGAAAATTTATGTACGACTTTCCAATCAATATTTTGATTGTAATGATGAGACAGAGTTGATATGAAACCGCTTAAAATGATGGAGGCTAGTGAGGTAGCAACACCGGAAATGACAGCGTCATTAATATGAAATTCATGAAAGCCCATAAGTATAAAAGTTATAACCGGGACCATAATCAGCCCGCCACCTATACCGAACATACCTACCAAGCCACCAATAAAAATCCCCGTCAAAAAAAGAATAATAATTTCAATCATTATTTTGAGCGAATAAGCTTTTGGAGGGCGACTTTAAGAGGTGAATCACTGATTTTATCAGCTAAGGCCTTGAGTTTTTTTATAGAAGGCTTTGGAGAATCGACTAATCGCTTATCTATTTTTTTGTTTTGAATTGTCATTCTAATTTTAATCTTATTTAGAGATTCGGAGCCTAGCTTTGTATTAATTGCGTTAATAATTTGATTCTCAGCTAACTTTAATCTATGAGCTACCACGCTTGACTTGACCTCTACGACAAGTGTTTTTCCAATCTGATTTTTAATCTCAACTAAGGAAATGAGTTCCTTTGGAAAAAATTTTGACATGTCTCTTTGAAGTGACGCCAGCCTTCTTTGCCTTTGGGCTATTTCCGAAAAAAAACTGTTCTGAAATAACTTTTTGATGGGTTCCATACTATAATGCTACCTTATTTTTTAAATATTTACGCTTCATGAAAATTCTTTTTCTAGGTCAAAATCCAAGAAAACCCAAGACTATAAACAATAAAATTATTTTTTTAATTTTATTCCTCTTTCTAACTATAAACATTGGGCTTTCCTACTTTTATGTAGAATATAAAATCGAAAAGCTAAATGAACAGCACATCAATGATGTGAATCCATCGGGGCTGGTATTGTCCGAAGTCAGACTCGACTACGAGAAGAATTTGACAGTTTTTATCGATCAAATGGGTGAGCTTTACGCTCGCATCATTAATCTTGATTCTCAGACAGAGAGACTTCAGGGTATCCTAAGGAAACAAATGGTCGGTAAGGATAAGGTACCAAAGCTCGATGAGAAAAAAGGGTCACAAGGAGGTCCATTCAAAAATGATAATCTCACCAGCCAGGACTTACAAAAAGCTATTAATAATTTAATGGTAAAAATTGAAGCGAGAGAGGACCTATACAATTCAATGGAATCCGCTTTATTGAAACAATCTGTTTTAAAAGATACACTGCCTTCGCTTAAGCCTGTTAACATTCCATACAGCTCTTCCAGTTATGGTTGGCGCCATGATCCTATTCTTGGAGTCCGTGCCTTTCATGAGGGGTTAGATTTTTCTGCCGCCCAAGGAGAGCAGATAAGAGCAACTGCAAGCGGCATTGTAATCTTCGCGGGAAAGGCTCCCGATTATGGTAATTATGTAAAAATACAGCATGGTAATGGCCTTGAAACTCGATACGCTCACTGCTCCAAACTACTTGTTAAAAACGGAGACTTAGTGTCTAAAGGAGAGGTAATAGCTTTAGTTGGAAATACCGGCCGGTCAACAGGGCCTCACCTGCATTATGAAATTCGTTTAAATGGAAACTCACTCGACCCACGTCAATACTTAAAAAAATAAAATCTATGCTAAAAAAAATTATTGGAAATATCTTTGGAAGCCGTAATCAGCGACTTTTGAAGGAGTACACAAAAAAGGTTCATCAGATCAATGCGCTCGAACCCTCTATTCAGAAATTAAAAGACGGTGATTTTAAGAAAAAAACCACAGAGTTCAAGGAAAGAATTGTCTCTGGCGAGTCTCTAGACCATCTATTGATTGAAGTTTTTGCGCACGTCCGTGAGGCAAGCATTCGGTCACTTGGAATGCGTCATTTTGATGAGCAGCTAATGGGTGCTATGGCGCTCCATGAAGGCAAGATTTCAGAAATGCGAACAGGGGAGGGTAAAACTCTGGTTGCCACACTAACTGTTTATCTCAATGCGCTCGCAGGGCATGGAGTTCATGTGGTTACAGTCAATGATTATTTAGCTAAAAGGGATGCGGATTGGATGGGAAAGCTCTACAATTTTTTAGGGTTGAGCGTGGGTATTAATCTCTCTAGAATGCCCGGCGATGAAAAAAAATTAGCCTATCAGGCAGATATCACCTATGGGACGAATAATGAATTTGGTTTTGATTATTTAAGAGACAATATGGTTTACAGTAAAGATGAGCGCGTTCAGCGACCACTTTATTATGCTGTAATTGATGAGGTAGATTCTATCTTGATTGATGAAGCAAGAACCCCATTAATCATTTCAGGTCAAGCAGAAGACAACGTCGACCTTTACACAAAAATCAATAAGATTGTTCCAAACCTAAGTCGCCAAGAAGTCGAAGAGGGCGAGGGAGATTTTTGGATTGATGAAAAAGCGCATCAAGCCATTCTCTCTGAAAAGGGACATGAAAAAACAGAAGGATTGCTTGTTAAGATGGGCATCCTCGAAAAAGACACAAATTTATATGAGGCATCAAATATTAGCCTGCTACACCATGTGAACTCGGCATTAAAAGCACACTTCTTATTTATGAAAGACAAGGACTACGTCGTTAAAGATGGGGCCATTACAATTGTTGATGAATTTACAGGAAGAATGATGCCTGGAAGAAGGTGGTCAGACGGGCTGCATCAAGCTGTGGAAGCAAAGGAGGGCGTGCAGATTCAAAGAGAGAATCAAACGCTTGCGAGTATTACGTTCCAAAATTATTTCCGTATGTACAAGAAGCTTTCAGGAATGACAGGGACCGCTGATACGGAAGCCTTTGAGTTCAATCAAATATATGGACTTGAGACTATTATTATTCCGCCGCATCGGCCAACGGTACGTATTGATAAAATGGACAAAATATACCGAACCTCAGACGAGCGCTATGAGGCAGTGATAGAAGACATCAAAGACTGTTTTAAGCGCTCACAACCAGTTTTAGTTGGAACAACCTCCATTGAAAACTCAGAGTTAGTTTCTAAGGTGTTAACTAAAGCTAAACTAAAACATCAAGTTTTAAATGCTAAACAACATGAGAAAGAAGCTTATATTATTGAGCAAGCTGGGCAGCCTGGCATGGTAACTATTGCAACCAATATGGCTGGACGTGGGACTGATATTGTTTTGGGTGGAAATATTGAGCCTGAGATAGAGGCGATAAGAAATAATAATAAAATTGACCAAGCAAGAAAGAATAAGGAAATTGAGGTGCTTACTCAAGCATGGAAGAAAAAGCATGAGCAAGTGATTAATGCTGGGGGGCTTCATATTATTGGAACGGAAAGACATGAGTCTAGGCGAATTGATAATCAACTTCGTGGGCGCTCAGGTAGACAAGGGGATCCGGGTTCGAGTGCCTTCTATCTTTCATTGGATGATTCGCTTTTAAGAATTTTTGCCTCCGAGCGTGTGGCATCGATTATGGAAAAGTTAAATATGCCTAAAGGCGAGGCGATTGAGCATACGTGGGTGAGTCGCTCCATAGAGGGTGCGCAGAGAAAGGTAGAGGGTAGGAATTTTGATATTCGAAAGCAGCTTCTAGAATACGATGACGTCCCAAATAATCAACGTAAAGTAATTTACGAGCAACGTAACGATATTTTAGACAGCGACAATCTGAAGGAGTCGGTGGATAATATTCTGTCAGACGTTCTAGAGAAAACCGTCTTTGAATACATACCTATAGAAAGTGCTGAAGAGATGTGGGACCTTCCTGGCCTCCAAAAAAGAATGCAGGGTGACTACGCAATTAATTGTGATGTGAGTGCCTGGTTAAAGAAAGAGCCAAATATTTCAATTGAGGACATTGCAGTCAGAATAAAAACAATAGGACTAGATAACTACCGTAAAAAAGAAACTATAGCGGGAGAGAACGCACTTCATCACTTTGAAAGATCAGTCATACTTCAAATATTTGACCATCATTGGCGAGCCCATCTATCATCATTAGATCAACTGAGACAAGGGATTGGTTTGAGGGCTTATGGCCAAAAAGATCCTAAACAGGAGTTTAAGAAGGAAGCCTTTTCCTTATTTGAACAATTATTAGATACCATTAAGTTCGAAATTACTCGAGTCCTTATGCTGGTCCAGGTTAAAGATGAGAAGGAAGCTAAAGACATTGATAAAAAAAATACTGAGTCGGTTCAGTCAGCAAAATCTAATAAAACCTCAGGTGAAGCCTCAGAAAATATAGCTCAGCGAAAAGTGGGTAGAAATGATCCATGCCCCTGTGGCAGCGATAAAAAGTTTAAACATTGTCATGGTGCTTTAAAATAATGGTGGGCAACAAGTGCGATGAGACACTTTCCCCGTGTGTTGGAATCTGTCAGTACAACGAAGAAGAAGTTTGCAGGGGTTGCTTTAGAACCTCGGAAGAAATTTCTCGATGGGCCGGCATGCTTGATGAGGAAAAATTAAAAGTAATGGCGAATCTAAATGCTAGGATGGAGTCACTATTTTAGTTTTTTTAGCGAACTCACATAGATCATAAATAACACAATTAGCACATTTAGGATTCTGTGCTTTGCAGACATACCTGCCATGAAGAATTAAAAGGTGATGAGCCTCAACTAAAAATTTTTTCGGTATTAATTTAGTTAACCCCCTTTCTACCTCAAGCGGTGTTTTACCTAACGCAAGATTAATGCGATTTGACAGACGAAAGATATGAGTGTCAACTGCAATAACGGGCTCTTTGAATATAGTATTTAATATTACATTAGCCGTCTTCCTGCCAACCCCTGGAAAGCTTTCTAAAGCATCTCTATTATTGGGAACCTCGCCATCATAAATATCATTAATAATCTTACTGGTTAGTGAAATATTTTTTGCTTTGGACTTATAAAGACCAATGGTTTGAATATAACTTTCGATAATATTGTTATGCAGACCAGACAACAGCTTTGCATTTCCAGCAACTTTAAATAATTTCTCGGTGGCTTTGTTGACAGCAATATCAGTTGCCTGGGCAGATAAAATTACAGCAATGAGTAACTGAAATGGAGAGTTATATTTTAATTCTGTTTTAGGGTCAGGGATAGATATTTTTAGCAGTGAAAATATCTTCTCGCGTTTTTCATGGTTCATAGGACTATTTTTTTTGGTTAATCCAGTTGGTCAGTGCAATTAGCAGAGCAAGGCCCAGAAATGCTCCTGGCGGAAGGACTGCAAGTAAAAATCCTTCATAGTTGTCAAAAAAATGAATGCCAAATTGTTCGAATGATTTCCCAAAAATTAAATCAAGCCCGGTAAATAATGTACCTTTGCCAAAAAACTCTCTCATACCACCAAGGATAGCTAAAACAATACACAGACCAAGCCCCATAAAAAAACCATCATAAAGGGACGGTAAAGTAGGATTTTTTGATGCAAAGGACTCTACTCTAGCCAGCACGATGCAATTGGTTACGATCAAAGGAATAAATATCCCAAGTGCTCGGTAGAGGGGCTCCGCAAAAGCATGAACTGTTAAATCGATAGCTGTGACTAGACCAGCAATAACCAAAATAAAAATGGGAACTCTAATCTCGTCAGGAATAAATTTTCGTATGGGCGAAATGGAGCCATTGGAAGCAACCATCACAAACATTGTTGCCAGGCCTAAGCTGACACCATTAACAACAGTGGTTGTTACTGCTAGCGTTGGGCATAAACCTAATAACTGTATAACTCCAGCATTTTGTTTCCATAAACCATCAGCAAGTGCTTTTTTAAACATGGATGCCAAGCTCCTGTTTATTAGTTTCAAAATAAAGTAAGGCATTATAAATCGCTTTTATTACAGCGCGAGGAGTAATAGTTGCTCCTGCTATGTAGTCAAATTTACCTTGATCTTTTTTGACAGCCCAGTCTTTGGTTACATGCGTTGCTAGCGAGGCGTCTTTAAAGATTTCAATCCATTTATTCTTTGAGATATCAATATAGTCTCCCAATCCTGGTGTCTCTTGATGTTTTATGACTCTGGTCCCAGTTATTATTCCCTGGCGGTTGATTCCAACGAGCACATAAATATCACCGCTGTAGCCATCTGGCGCTCTAGATTCAAGGACAACCGCCTGAACTTCATTAGATTTTTTGGCGAGGTATGCCTTTGTTACAACTTTATTCATGAGTAATGGGTTGGGTGGAATTTCTACAAAGTCTTTATTTAGGTCATTGTCATAAGTGCCCTTAGTAATAACCTGAAGCAAAAGCTTTTCCTTAGCCGCCGCCTCACTTTCCAAAATAATGGGGTTTGCTTTTTCATAAAAGATACTCAGCACAGCCGAAAAAATTAGTCCAAACATCAGCATTACTAAAATGGTTTGCCCAACAATCTTATTTTTTATGAAAAAATTACTCATGTCCAAAGACCTTCGGCTGGGTGAGCGTATCAATTAAGGGAGCGCAAATATTAAGAAATATCACTGCAAAAGCAACGCCTTCAGGATATCCTCCAAAGTTACGAATAAGAAGAATAATTAATGCGGCAAGGAAGGCAAATACTATTTTCCCCTTTGGTGTTGTTGGCCCACTAACTGGGTCTGTAATAATAAAGAATGCACAGAGCATCACCCCACCGTTGACCACATGAAAAACTGGACCACTAAAAATATTGGAGTTAGTCAGAACAAATAAACTTGAAATTATTATAAGACTTGCAAGAAGAGCAACTGGCAGATGCCAGGTAATTATTTTCTTATATAAAAGTAAAATGCCACCTAGAAAATAGGCCAGAGCCACATAATAGACATGAGCTGATGACAATGAAATAGACGCGCTATTTTTTATCGCTTCAAGAGTGCGCCCCTGCATTAACTCTGTCTTAATATAATCTAATGGTGTGGCCGATGTAATTCCATCAGTTACTAAAGTGATCCCAGATAAAAATAAATTTAGGCTTTGTTGGGTTGTTAAGCCAGAAGCTGCCGGCCACTTAGTCATAATTGAAGGGAATGAGATGAGTAAAACAGCATAACCAATCATGGCAGGATTGAATAGGTTTGACCCAAGTCCACCATAAAAATGTTTTGCAATTACGATTGTAAAAAGTGTTCCAACAAATATAATCCACCAAGGGGAGATTGAAGGCACAGATAATGCTAATAGCCACGCTGCTACTAAGGCACTTCCATCCGTCAGTGAAGAATATACGTTCATTTTACGAATTTTTAGGATGATGAATTCTGCAAGAAGGGCTGTAATACTGGCTAATAAAATATTAAGAATAACCCCAATTCCGTAATAATATGTATTAACAATAATTGCTGGAATAAGTGCTACCAAAACCATCAGCATGATTGACGTAACACTCTGTGGCTTTTGAATAAATGGAGATTGTTGGTTAATCATTGTTCGCCTTCTGCATTGGTGACCCTTTCCATCGCCTCAGATATTGCCCTTCTTTTCTCATCTATTAGTTTAGATTTTTCCTCAGGGGTATTTTGTGCTCTTCGTTGAGCATTTCTTTCCGCACGCTCTTGCTTTTCTCTTTCAATCCTTTTTAGACGGAAATCATTTCGTTCGCGTGCAATATTCGCCTCTTCTGTGTCACGTGCTTTTTCTATAATTTCACTTTTAGCGTACCGATAGAATTGAACTAGCGGTATATTGCTAGGGCAGACATAAGAACAGCAGCCACATTCAATACAATCGAATAGTTTATATTCTTCTGCCTTTTCTAATTGCTTGGACTTAGAAAACCAATATAACTCTTGTGGTTGCAACATTACTGGACATGCCTCAGCACATCTTGCGCAACGTATACATGGTAAGACTTCTTTTTTTTCGGCCAACATTTTAGGTTCAGCGCTGATGACACAATTCATAGCCTTTGTTACCGGAACTTCTTTAGAAGGCAATTTAAAACCCATCATTGGCCCACCCATAATGTAGGTTTCATTTTTCACTATTTGCCCGCCAGCATCCTCAATTAATTCGCTTAGCGAAGTGCCAAAGAGCACTTCGTAATTCTGTGGCTTATGAACATTACCAGTAATTGTAACAACCCTACTTATCGATGGCTCACCCTTAATAATATATTTATAGATTGATAGAATTGTAGCAACGTTAAACATTTGAATGCCAAATTCTGAGGATCTCTTTTCTTTGGGAATTTGAATGCCACTAACTAAGAATATTAGCCGCTTAGCGTCGCCGCTCGGATAAATAGTCGGCACAACTTTAATCTCAATCCCGGAGTCTGCAATAGAGATTTTTAGAGCCTCTGTTGCTTCCGGTTTGTTATCCTCAATCGCTATTATACTTTTTTTGGCGCCTAGTAATTCTTGAACCAGCAATATTGATTGGATTAATTCATTTGCATTTTCTCTCATCAGCATATCATCGCAAGTAATGTAAGGCTCACATTCCGCCGCATTAATCATAAGGGTATGGATTTTATTTTTTTGGTGGCTTTTTAATTTAAGGTGACTAGGAAATGCGGCGCCGCCTAATCCAACAATCCCGGAATTTCGAAGCCCCTTAATAGTTTCCTCTATACCAATTTTCTTATAATCAATGGCAATTTTTTCTATCCAAGTATCTTTACCATCTGGGACAAGTGTTAAGCATAAATCTGGGAGCCCAGAGGGGTGTGGAATAAGTTTCTTCTCCATAGACACTATTAAGCCTGACGTTGGCGCATGAATCGCTGCAGAAACATTGCCATCAGCCTCAGCTAATAATTGACCCTTAAGAACAAACTCCCCAATACTTACTTTAAGTTTTGCAATTTTTCCAATGTGCTGCCTTAACGGAAGCACTAGTGTTTTTGGTATCCGAATTGATTGAATAGACTTTGTTGTCGATATATTTTTATAGGTTTCAGCTTTTATACCACCATTAAATTTAAAAAATTTATCTATTATTTTCAATGAGCAGTCCTCTTAGAGGTCTCTTTTAATGAGTAGATTGGATATTTCCATTTCCAGTTTTCCGTGCTTTCTTGTATCGGCAGCATTTCAATGCAATCAACTGGACATGGAGGCAAGCAAAGTTCGCATCCAGTACATTCCTTCTCTATGATTGTATGCATTTGTTTAGCGGCCCCAAGGATTGCGTCTACTGGGCATGCTTGGATACATAACGTACATCCAATACATGTATCTTCGTCGATAAAAGCAATTGATTTTGGTTTTGATATGCCATGCTCTTCATTAAGCGGCTTATATTCAACACCCATAAGCTCTGCTAGTTTTTTAGCTCCATCCTCACCACCTGGCGGACATTGGTTAATATCTGCCTCTCCATTGGCGATTGCTGTTGCATAGGGTTTGCAGCCAGGATACCCGCATTGGCCACATTGTGTTTGAGGGAGTATAGAGTCAATTTTCTCAACCATGGGATCCCCTTCAACTTTAAATTTAATAGATGAAAATCCTAGGATAGCCCCTATTAAAAATGCAAGGAATAAAACGATAAGAATAGATGTGAGCATTATCGGTCGAGCCCTAGAAATCCCATAAATGCTAAACTCATCAGCGCCGCCGTTGTCATGGCAATTGCACTCCCTTTAAAGGGTTCTGGAATATTGGCCCCTTCAAGTCTTTCTCGGGTCGATGCGAATAAAATTAGCACAAAAGAAAACCCCAGTGCACCCCCAAAACCAAAAATTGCAGACTCTAAAAGTGAATGGCTGGACTGTGCATTTAGGAGCGGAATTCCTAAAACTGCACAATTTGTAGTGATGAGAGGCAAGAAGATTCCAAGCATTCGATGAAGTAGAGGGAAGTTCTTTTCCATAAGCATCTCTGTAAACTGGACGACCGCTGCAATTACCACAATAAATGTTAGGGTTCTAAGGTAGAGAAGGTTGTTGGGCTCCAGGAGATAGTGATTGATCGCCCAGCTAGTCATTGATCCAATGGTTAATACAAATGCAGTTGCTGCCGACATACTAATAGAAGTTTCTAGTTTCTTAGAAACTCCCATAAAAGGGCATAGTCCTAATATTTTACTTAGAACAATATTGTTGACTAATACCGTGCTGATTATGATTAAAAGGTAATGATTGAGCATATGTGCAAATTATAGAGGATTAATTAGCCAATTAATTCCTTTAGCAATTAAAATAAGAATAAATATAACAAGAATTTAACATTCTAAAAAAGAATAATAAGTTATTTTTATATATTATTTAGTTATTTATATAATGATTTTATTTGTAGCTGATTGCAGTAGAATATAGGCTAAATTTGAACTCTAGGATGAGGTATGTTTCAAGGAAGTATTGTTGCCCTAGTTACCCCCATGAATCAAGATGGCTCATTAGATATTGTTAGCTATAGAAATCTTCTTGACTACCATATTCAAAATAAATCAGATGGGGTGGTGGTGGTTGGAACCACAGGCGAAGCACCTACAATTGACTTTGAGGAGCACATATTTTTAATTAAAGAGGCAGTTGGCTTTATTCGTGGGAGAATACCAGTCATTGCAGGAACTGGAGCAAATTCGACAAAGGAAGCAATATTCTTAACTCAAGAAGCAAAAAAAGCTGGGGCAGACGGAAGTTTACTTGTGACACCTTATTATAATAAACCCACTCAGAGGGGTTTATACGAACATTACAAAGCCATTAATGATGCAGTTAATATCCCGCAAATTTTATATAATGTCCCAGCAAGAACGGGGTGTGATTTAGAAAACGATACGGTTGTACATTTAAGTCAACTAACTAATATAGTTGGCATTAAGGATGCTACTGGGGACCTCACAAGAATAGACAGCCTAAAAAATAAGACCCCTAATGATTTTATTTTTATTAGTGGAGATGATTTGACTTTTTTAGATTATCTTCAGAAGGGTGGAAAAGGAGTTATATCTGTGACAGCTAATATCAGGCCTTTAATGATGCATGAAATCTGTGATCTAGCAAAAGATAGTCAATTTGTTAAAGCGGAGCTATTAAATAAAAAATTAGAGGTATTACATAAAGCTATGTTTATAGAATCCAATCCCATTCCAGTCAAATGGATGATGACAAAAATGGGCCTTATCAAACAATATATGCGCTTACCATTAGTCGAGCTTGATCCTAATAACGCCCTTACATTAATTCAAGGATTTGAATTGTCTACATGAAAAAAATTATAATTATTTTGACACTATTTGCATTAGGTGGATGTTCATCGATTGGGCTAGATGAGCCAGAAATTATTGAAAAAATAACACAGCCTGATTATGTTAGTTCTTCAAAAGCTAAAAAATTAGAAATCCCTCCTGACCTGTCTGAAATTGAAAGCAGTACTGTTTACTCTGTCCCTGGAGCTGCGCGCTCATATAAAGACTATAAAGAAAATCAGGAGAATAAACCCGAAGTGTTGAGGCTTACTAGTAAACCAGATGGTATGAAAATAGTTAAATCTGGCGCCTTAAGGTGGTTAGTAGTTAATAACAATCCCGAGACATTATGGCCTCACGTTATGGCATTTTGGGAGGACATGGGGTTTGGTATTAAGCTGACAAATAAACGAACTGGTGTAATGGAGACGGAGTGGATTAAAACATCAGATCTTGTAGATAAAAAAGCAGGTGCAATTACACGTTTTGATGCCTGGCTTGATAGTATGTCTGGGTTTGCTGATAGAAGAAAATTTAGAACACGCGTTGAACTTGGGCAAGAGCCAGGCACAACTGAAATATATCTTTCACAAAGAACGGCAGCAACCGGCACTCAAGAGCATGAGAGAATTTTGATGGAAAGAAGGGGTCAGGGTGGTTATGGAAATGAGGTATATGAAATTCAAGAATACAAATCAGATGATAAAAAAACTGTAAATTTAGATATTTCGGATACAAGAAAATTAGATGATTTTGAGATTGACTCAGAATTGTTAGCACGCTTAATGATAAAGCTTGGCGCCACAGATTTGGATGCAAAAAAAATAGTCGACAATCCAATTAATCAAGAAAAAGCTGAATTAATTACTCAGAATAATGATAGTTATATTGAGCTTTATGATCCTTTTGACCGTTCATGGAGAAGGTTGTCATTGGCCCTAGATATTATAGGCTTTGTAACAGAAGATAAAAATAGAAGTGAAGGCATCTTTTATGTGAAGTACAAGAATTTAGAGCTTCCAAGCGGCCCCGAAAAGAAAGATGAAGGCCTTCTAGATTCATTGGCATTCTGGAAAGATGACGAACCAGAAGTGGCTAAAGAAGATTTAAAGGAAGCTAAAAACCAACCACCAACAAAGGAAGAAGTTTCAACAAATGAAAGAAGCTGGACCAACCTTCTTAATTGGGGCGCTCCGGACGAAAAAGACAATCAGGTAAAGTTCGATAAAGATGAAAAGCATTACCGTATCAGAATATTGCCCCTCGAAAGTGGAGCAAAAGTTTACATTGATTACCCAGATGAGAAAAAAAATAATACTCCAGAGGCGCAGAAAATATTGAAAATTATTTATGAACATCTAAAATAATGAAATTTTGTGCCCTTGGGAGTGGCAGCGCCGGAAATTCATTTGTTGTTCAGGAAAATAACACCACCCTTCTTATTGATTGTGGTTTTGGTTTAAATGAAACAATTAGTCGCTTGGATCGTTATGGTATAAAACCCGACCAACTTGATGCCATTCTTGTAACCCATGAGCATGAAGATCATATTAAGGGAGCCTTTAGTCTTTCCAATAAATATAATATACCGATCTATCTTAGCCACGGAACTTTTAAGATGGCTCAAAAAAAAATTAATACAAATTATAATATTTCATTTAACTTTATTCATAACACCAAACCTTTCAGCATAAATGAGCTAAAAATAACACCAATACCCGTTCCACATGATGCAAGAGAACCATTTCAGTTTATGTTTGAGTCGAACTCCAAAAGTCTGGCAATTATTACTGACCTTGGTTTTGTTACCAATTATTTAATAAAAACATTAAAAGAAATAACGGCGCTTGTTATTGAATGTAATCACGACAAGGGGATGTTAAATAATTCTGATTACCCTCAAAGCCTTAAAGATAGAATTGGCGGGATGTATGGTCATCTTGAGAATATGGAGGCTATTAGGTTATTAAATGCTATAAATCATAAGGGAATTAGTTGGATTGCCGCAGCTCATCTTAGTGAAAAAAATAATGACGAAAATTTAGTAAGACAACTAATTGCTGAGGCTACTAATAAAGAAATGGAGGTAATAAAGGTAATTGATCAAAAAGACGGTTTAAATTGGTTGGCCGTTTAAAACAGAAATCTTGTTGAATGGAGTTGAATAAAGCCGTCGTTGAGTAACTGTAAAATTAGCTCATTGAGGCCAATATTGTTATTAGAAAAATTAACAGCAACCTGTTTTTTATCAAAAAAATCCTTAAAGAACGTAGAGTGCATTTTTTTAACAGGTAGCTTAATGCCATTAATAAAGAATTGGTTATCGAAATAAATGCCTCTTGATTCTGGATCTAAATATAAGGATTGATTTAATTTTCTTTTTATAAGTTTGTTAATAGAGTAATTTTTCTTTTTAAAGATAGTATTGATATCTGGTTCAGACATAAATTCCCCAACAAATAAACTGGTATCAATTTTTTTTAATGTAGCTTTGCATTCCTCGTTTATAAATTTTATTAACGTAGTTGGAAGCTTCGCTTTTGCAGATAAGGACAATGCGCGAGCATCATTATAAAAAATTAATTTTTCAGGCTCCCTGTCCATAATAAACTCAAGAAACCGCTGCTTAATATCATGGTTTGATGGAGACCGAAATCCAATCGAATATGTAATGCAGTTATCAGTATTAGCAATGCCGTAATGAGGTGTGTTGGGAGGAACATAAATGATATCACCAGCCTTAGCTACAAATTCATATTTAGCTTTAAATTTTCTATGTGTTTTCACTTCTGTAGGCAAATCAAATTTATTATCAGGATTCCCTATAGACCAACTTTTTTCTCCCGACCCTTGAAAGAGAAACACATCATAAGAATCTGAATGAGGTCCTACCGTTCCATTAGTATTAGAGAAGCTAATCATTACATCGTCATGCCTGCAATAGGGTATGAAATTTATACTGTTGAATAGTACAGAGGAGAATTTATGCCACAAATGTAATTTGTGAATCAATAAAGTATAAGGGGCTTCTCTGTTAATCGAATTTTTTTTTAAAGGACCAAAATCTGTTATGAAATTATCATCTTTTTGGGTAATTAATTTAGTGTCTATGTGGTCGTCTTGAATTAACTCACTTACAATTTTTTTTGTGATTGTCTCTTGGTATCCCTTAATGACACCTTCGATGAAGCAGGGTTTTTTCCCCCAGAATTGATGGGTAAATTCTTTTTCAGACATATTGCCTAGAAGATTTATTAAAGAATTCATGGTATTTGGTTTGATATATTATCCGTTGTAAACAACATACGTTAGAATTATGTTTATGTTCTCAATCATTCGTTATTTGCTATTCTTATTTGACCCCGAGATTGCTCATCATATTGCCATGAAAAGTCTAAAAGTGGCTGATTTTTTTGGTTTACTTTCATTCTTGCCTTCACCGGCCCCATCAAAGCCCAGGGTTGTATTTGGTATAGAGTTTAAGAATGCCTTAGGTTTAGCGGCTGGATTAGATAAAAATGCGGAATATATTGATTGCTTGTCTAAGCTTGGCTTTGGCTTTATTGAGGTGGGAACATTAACGCCAAGAGCACAGCCTGGAAACCCAAAGCCAAGATTATTCCGCCTCACAAATGAAGAAGGGATTATTAATCGATTTGGTTTTAATAATGTTGGTATTGATAAAGCTATTTTAAATATTAAAAGCTCTAAATTTACAGGGGTTCTAGGTATCAATATAGGAAAGAACTTCGACACCCCCATTGAGGAGGCCATTAATGATTACCTTTTATGTTTTAGAAAGGCATACCAGTATGCTTCTTATATTGTTATTAATATCTCATCACCAAATACTCAGAATCTAAGGAAATTACAGGATGAATCCTTTTTTGAGGGACTTATTAGTAGGATTAAGTTGGAGCAGGAAACTCAGGCAAGAAAACATAAAAAATATGTTCCATTTTTAATCAAGATATCTCCGGACGGAAGTATGAAGGAGATGGATAATATTATTAAATTATTAATTAAATATAATATCGATGGAATTATTGCTACTAATACAACCCTATCAAGAGATGAGGTCTCAAAAAGCAAATTTAAAGATCAAGCAGGTGGGCTTTCAGGTGAGCCTTTAAGATCTAGAGCGTTAAAGACCCAGAAGTATCTTTACAAGGGCTTGAAGGGCAAGATTCCAATTATCGGCGTAGGCGGAATAATGCAGGGAAAGGATGCAGTTGAAAGAATGGATGAAGGGGCAGAGTTAATACAAATATACTCAGGATTAATTTTTAAGGGCTATCGTTTAATTAATGAACTATGTGAGTGTACAAAACAACGACAGTAATACCCCTCTGCTTTATTCGTATCGTAGGTGCCCTTACGCCATGCGTGCAAGAATGGCGCTTATCGATTCTCAAATTAACTTTGATCTCTACGAGATTTCATTAAAAAATAAACCTCATGAAATGTTATCAATAAGTCCGAAAGGAACTGTTCCTGTCCTTAAGGTTGGGAATAAGGTTATTGATGAGAGTATAAACATAATGATATGGGCGTACGAAAATGGCAATTCTTCTCATTACGCGAATTATAATGCCGACTTAATTAAGATAGGGCTAAATCTGATTAAAACTAATGATAATGAATTTAAATTATGTCTTGATCAATATAAATATGCCATAAATCATTCTATAAAAACAAAGGGTGAGTTACGTACTGCTTGTTTATTTTTCATAGAAATATTGGAGGAAAGGCTTAAACAAAAAAGATATTTATTGTCAGATGAGGTTTCATTTGCGGATATAGCAATAGCTCCTTTTATTAGGCAGTTTGCTAATGTGGACCTAGAATACTTTTCATCGTTAAAATTTTTTAGAGTTCAGATATGGTTGTTGGCATATACTAGAAGCGAGTTATTTATTAATGCAATGATAAAGCCTACGTAGGAATTCTTTCTTTTTGTTTGAAAGTTAGTAAAACTTTGTCATGCTGATCTATATCAATAGTTACCTCACCTCCATTAACTAATTTTCCAAACAGCAATTCATCGGCAAGAGCTTTTCTGATAGTATCCTGAATTAATCGAGCCATTGGCCTGGCACCCATTTCTGGATCAAACCCAGTTTTAGCTAAAAACTTCTTAAGATTATCTGTAAAGGTTGCGTCTACTTTTTTATCATGTAACTGACTTTCTAATTGCATTAAAAATTTATCAACCACTTTGAGTATGACTTCATTATCAAGAGCAGAGAAAGATACAATCGCATCTATTCGATTTCTAAATTCTGGCGAGAATATTTTTTTTATTTCTGCCTGTTCGTCCCCAGTATGCTTATTCTGAGTAAAGCCAAAATTAGCTTTTGAGAGAAGTTCGGCGCCTGCATTTGTTGTCATAATCATGGTGATGTTTCTGAAGTCTGTTTTCCTTCCGTTACTATCGGTAAGAGATCCGTTATCCATAACCTGCAATAATATATTGAACACATCCGGGTGAGCTTTTTCAATCTCGTCAAGGAGTAATATTGCATGCGGTGTCTTGTTAACTTTTTCAGTCAACATTCCACCCTGGTCATAACCAACATAGCCAGGAGGAGCCCCAATAAGTTTAGAGACGGAATGCCGCTCCATAAATTCGCTCATATCTATTCTAATCAATTCAATGCCCAAGGTGTATGCTAGCTGTCTTGCAACTTCAGTCTTTCCAACGCCTGTCGGGCCGCTGAAGAGAAAGCTCCCTATAGGCTTATTGTCTAAACCCAAGCCGCTCCTCGCCATTTTTATTGCGTTTGCTAATGACTCGATTGCTCGGTCTTGGCCAAAAATTACTGCCTTTAGATCCCTCTCTAATGTCTTCAGAGCGTTTCGATCATCTTTATTTATATTCTGAGGGGGTATTCTCGCAATTTTTGCAATCACATCCTCTATCTCTTTACTGCCAATAGTTTTCTTCTGTTTATTTTTTGGCAGTATTCTTTGCGCAGCTCCCGCCTCATCAATTACGTCAATTGCTTTATCGGGTAACTGACGATCATTGATGAACTTGGCTGATAATTCTGCTGCACTAATTAGCGCGGCCGGAGAGAATTTTACCTGATGGTGCTCTTCAAAATGTGATTTTAAACCTTTGAGAATGCTAATAGTTGTTTGAATATCAGGCTCTTCCACGTCAATTTTTTGAAACCTTCTTGTCAAGGCCTGATCTTTTTCAAATACCGTTCTATATTCTTGGTAAGTTGTTGCCCCAATGCATTTAAGGTCCCCTTTTGCCAAGGCTGGCTTTAGTAAATTCGAGGCGTCTAGCGTCCCGCCGCTTGCCGAACCCGCACCAATAATGGTATGAATTTCATCAATAAAGAGAATCGCATTTTTTTGTTCTTTTAATTGTTGAAGTACATTTTTCAGGCGTTGTTCAAAGTCTCCCCTGTACTTGGTCCCCGCAATGAGGGCACCCAAATCAAGTGAGTAAATTATCATTCCTTGAAGAACTTCTGGTATTTTCTTTTCCACAATTAACTTTGCCAGGCCTTCAGCAATCGCCGTTTTTCCAACCCCAGCTTCCCCGACTAATAATGGATTATTTTTTCTGCGTCTGCATAATATCTGAACAACTCTTTCGACTTCCATCTCCCTGCCAATCAAAGGGTCAATTTTTCCTTCAGCAACCAATTTATTTAAGTTAACTGTATAGGTCTCTAAATTCTTATTGCCCTTTACTTCACCTTCGACATCATCTTGGGGTGGCTCTTTCCCAGCCGTATCTGCTGTTTTAGATATACCGTGGGCAATATAATTGACTATATCTAGCCTTGCTATTCCTTCTTGATGAAGAAAATAGACTGCGTGGGAATCTTTTTCACCAAATATTGCAACGAGAACATTGGCGCCAGTAACCTCTTTTTTCCCTGACGATTGAACGTGCAGCATAGCTCTTTGAATGACTCTTTGAAAGCCTAATGTGGGTTGTGTGTCAACATCCTCTAATCCAGATACGAGGGGAGTATGTTCTTCTATGTGGCCAGTAATCTCCGCTCTAAGTTTATCTAGATTAGCACCACAAGCTTTTAGGACTTCTGCCGCAGAAGGGTTATCTAGCATAGCAAGCAGGAGGTGTTCGACAGTTATAAGTTCATGTCTTTTTTGCCTGGCATCCATAAAGGCCATATGTAAACTGACTTCTAATTCTTGTGCAATCATAAATTAAACTATATCTCTTCTATAATACATTGCAAGGGGTGAGATGAATCTTTGGCTAAATTTAGGACTTGATTCATTTTCGTTTCTGCTATCTCCAGTGGGTACATTCCACATACTCCTATACCCTCCGTATGGATTTGTAACATAATTCTTGTTGCCTCATCATGACTTTTATTAAATACCTTCTGTACCACAAAGACAACAAACTCCATCGGCGTGTAATCATCATTTAGAATAATGACCTTATAAATACTGGGGCGTTTAGGCTTAACCTTACTAGGGGCAACGCTGATGTCATTTATATGTTTAATAGAAGTCATCAGGTCGGGGCGTTAACTCTTAAAAATTTTAACACTTTTAACTGTCTTGTCTTGAGCATTTAGAATTTCAAAAGTTACATTATTTAGTTTGAAGCTTGTGTTCGGATCAGGAATATCCTCAAAAAACTCTAGTATTAAACCATTCAAAGTTTTTGGACCATCAATTGGCAGATCAATTTTTAATTTCTTGTTTAATTCTCTGATAGAAATTCCACCATCAACAATCCATCCATCACCCGCTAAAATTATTTTTGACATTTTGGAGGGAAGGTCCTCATTAAACTCACCAACAATCTCTTCTAGAATGTCTTCCAATGTGAGAAGTCCCATTAATTCGCCGTGCTCATTAACAATTAATCCTATTTTTTCTTGATTATCTTGAAAGTATTGTATTTGATTGTATAAGGTTATCCCTGATGGTATGAAGTAAGCTGGGTCAGTTAGACTAATTAATTCTTGGTGATTAAAATTCTCGCGATTATTTTTTATTAACCATTTTAATATTTTATTTGTTTCAAGGACACCTTTAATAGTTTCATTGTCCTCATCCTTAATTAAAATGTGTTCGTGGTGGTGGTTGGCAATTTTGTCTAAAATAACCTCAATATTTTGATCAAGACTGATTGATTCAATAATCGTGTGAGGTGTCATGATGTCATCAATAGTAACCTTCTCAAGGTCAATCAAATTTAAAAAAATAGATTTATTTTTATGAGGAATAAATTGACCCGAATCACTAATAATGGATTTAAGCTCCTCCATGTTAATAAGATTATTCTGTGTAAAGTTGGCCTTGATGTTTAGTATTTTTAGAATACCTAAAACAAAAATATTCACAAAAAATACTATAGGGTAAAGAATTTTTAGTAGGGGGTAAAGTATAAAGCTACAGGCTAAGGCTAGTTTTTCAGCATGAGCGGCAGCAATTACTTTGGGCGAAATTTCGGAAAAGATTAATATCAAAAAGGTCGTTACTAATGTCCCGGCCATAATGATAATCTCTTGATTGCCATATAACTGAACTGAAATAATAGTGACAAGAGTTGCTGCTGCTGCATTTGCAAAATTATTGCATAATAAGATTACGCTAAGAAGTTTGTCAGTTTCTGATAGAAGCTTTGATGCCAGCAAGGCCCCTTTATTACCATTCCCAGCAAGATGCTTTAACCGGTATCGATTAATTGACATTAAGCTCGTTTCAGACACTGAAAAGAATGCCGAAATTATTAGAAGGGTGACTAAGAGAGTTATTTGGTGCGTTAAGGAGAAGTGAAACACTTTATTTAGACAACACCTTCATTTTTTAGATCGCCCTCTGGATTATTTCCGACCAAGTTACTTTGATCGGTCCCAAGCCACATTGCCATTGGACACCCGACCATAATGGAAGAATAAATTCCAAATAAAATCCCGATTGTTAGTGCTAAGGAAAAATTATGAAGAATTTCTCCGCCAAAAATTAACATGGAAATTACCACTGTTTGGGTTGATAGATGAGTCATTATGGTTCTTGACATGGTTCTTGTAATAGCATTATTAATGACTTCCGCAACACGCGCTTTTCTCATTTTTTTGAAGTTCTCCCTAACTCTATCGAAAACCACCACTGATTCATTAACCGAGTAACCGAGGACTGCAAGAACTGCCGCTAAGACGGTTAGATTAAATTCCCACTGAAAAAATGCAAAAAATCCTAAGATAATAATAACATCGTGCATATTGGCAATAATGGCAGCAATTGCAAAACGCCATTCGAAGCGCATGGATAAATAGAGTACGATACCCAGACAAACAAAAAGAATAGCAAGAGCACCATTTTCATAAAGCTCATCCCCAACCTGTGAACCAACCGCTTCAATACGCTTAACTTCCATTAAGCTGTTATCTAGCTTTAATGCAGCAGTTACTTCGCTGGATAAATTAGCTATTGATTGGTCTTTGCGAATTGGAAGGCGAATTAAAATATCTTTTGCAGTACCGAAATTTTGGACTTGTGCATCCTTCAAGTCGATAGACTCCAAAGTTTTTCTGATTTCCTGAACATCGGGAGCATCAGGATAACTAACCTCCATAATGGTGCCGCCAGTAAAATCTACTCCCAAGTTAAGACCGCTTGTAAATAAGAAAGTGACTGACAGTAAGAATGTTAGAATTGAAACTACAGCTGATATCTTGCTGTATTTCATAAAAGGAATATCTTTTTTTACTCTAAAAATTTCCATAATTTTAGTTGTTATCCACTTTAAAAATCTCTCCGATCGACAGTTTTTTAATATGACGTCGATTGCCATAAATATAATTAATAATTGCCCTGGAAACCCATATTGAACTGTACATTGAGGTCAATATTCCCAGGACATGAACAACTGCAAATCCTTTAATCGGACCAGACCCGAACATAAACAAGGCAAGCCCCGCAATCATTGTTGTAATGTTGGAGTCTAAAATTGTACCCCATGCTTTTTCATACCCGATGTGGATGCTTGCTTGTGGTGTATTGCCATTACGGATTTCATCTCTAATTCGCTCGTTGATTAGAACGTTTGCATCAATTGCCATACCTAATGTTAGCGCAATCGCTGCAATGCCGGGTAGCGTTAACGTTGCCTGGATGGCTGAAAGGAGTGCTACTAAAAATAATAAATTCACCGTTAGTCCAATCACAGATACCAAACCAAATCCCATGTAGTAAATTGACATCATGAATACAATGGCAAGAAACCCCCATATCGTAGATTTGACACCCCGATTAATATTTTCTTGGCCCATGCTTGGCCCTACGGTTCTTTCCTCAATAATATCCATTGGTGCTGCTAAAGAGCCAGCCCGAAGCAACAATGCGACGTCTGTAGCTTCTTGTGGATTTCGCATTCCAGTTATTTGAACGCGACCGCCTCCAATTTCAGATTTAATAACAGGTGCTGTGACAACTTCAGTGATATTTTTTTCAATCAAAATTAAGGCCATTCTCTTGCCTACATTTTCACGAGTAATTTGTTTGAAAGTATTCGAACCAGATCCATCCAATGTAATTGAGACAATAGACTGCCCTGTTTGTTGGTCAACGCCCGGCCCCGCATTTGTAATTCTTTCCCCAGTCAAAATAACGTCTTTCTTAACTAGGATGGGGTTGCCAAATCGGTCTTCAAATAATTCTGATCCAACTGGCGGCTGACCTTCTTTTGATCTTTCAAGGGTGGCGGGATCTGAATGATCTTCGTCGACCATGCGCATTTCTAAGATCGCTGTTCTCCCAAGAATTTCTTTGGCCTTAGCAGTATCTTGAACGCCTGGGAGCTGAACAACAATTCTATCCAGTCCTTGTTGTTGAATGATAGGCTCTGCAACTCCTAATTCATTCACTCGATTATTAAGTGTTTCTAGGTTTTGTTTGACTGCAAATTCTGTAATTGATTTTTTGGTTTTTTCATTAATAATAATTTTTAATATATTTTCATTGTTCTCAAAAATTTCATTAAAGTCGAAACTGTCATTAATACTTCGAATAAGATTCTTTGCTTTTTTGAGGTCGTCTTTAGTTTTAAATTTAATTTGCATAACGTCATTATTTTTTGTGGCGTCATAGTAAGCAATTTTTTCTTTTCGCATCTCAGTTCTAAACGAGGTGAGGTAACTGTTAGTTGTTTTCTCAAGCGTCTTAGACAGATCTACTTGCATTAGAAAGTAAACTCCACCCCTTAAATCAAGGCCTAGGTACATAGGCAATGCCCCTATGCTGGTTAGCCAATTAGGTGAATTTGAAATGAGATTGAGGGCGACGACATAGTCTTTTCCGAGGGAGTCTTGAATTAAGCCCTTGGCTTTGAGTTGATCATCTGCATTAGTAAACTTCACTTTAATGCTGGCGCCCTCAAAAATAATACCATTGGGAATAATTTCTGAAGACTTTAATACCCCTTCAATATTTTCCAAGACTGAGGTTTCTATTTTTTCGCCAGACCGGAGAGGCATTACTTGTATAGCGGGGGACTCACCATAAAAGTTGGGTAATGTATAGATCAAGCTCAGCAAGACCGAGGTAATGATGAGAATATATTTCCAACGTGAAAATTGATTCATTGTCTAATTTTACTAAATCGAATTTAGATCGATTTAATTGTTCCTTTTGGTAGAAGCGTCTGGATTGTTTGCTTTTGAATTTTTATTTCAACATTGGTTGCAACTTCAATCGTTGAAAACTGAGCATTAAGCTTAACAATTTTTCCTAGAATACCAGTGGTTGTTACGATTTCATCCCCAGTTTTGAGGGCATCAAGCATTGCGCGATGTTCCTTGGCTTGTTTCATTTGGGGGCGAATTAACATAAAGTAAAACAGCACAAAAATAATAATAAACGGTAGAAAACTCATTAATCCTTCATTCATTGGTTTTGATCCTCTAAAAAAACTAGGATTTTATCATAAGACAAGCATCTAATCATTAGTCTTTCGTGTCTTAAGGAAGTTATCCTGAAACACTAAAAATTTTTTATTTTTAATTGCTTCAGCTGCTTCGAGCATAATTCTTTTGTAAAAAAATAAGTTATGGAGCGTATTGAGTCGGGACCCTAACATCTCCCCAATTTTAAACAAATGATGTAAATAGGACCTGGTAAAATTTTGGCAGGTATAGCAGCCGCATTCTTGATCAATAGGCATTAAATCATCTCTGTACTTAGCATTTTTAATTTTAATGTCACCATAACGGGTGAATAACCAACCATTTCTGGCATTTCTAGTCGGCATAACACAATCGAACATGTCTATTCCTTGACCAATTGAGAAAATAAGATCTTCTGGAGTTCCTACCCCCATGAGGTAGCGAGGTTTATCTTTCGGCATTTTAGGAGCCATAAATTTGACAATCTTATTCATTTCTTCTTTAGGCTCTCCTACGGATAGACCCCCAATGGCATACCCATCAAAATCAATTTTTGTTAATTCTTTCATAGAAGCGAGCCTAAGGTCCTCAAACATTCCACCTTGAATTATTCCAAATAATGCATTGGGACTTTTTTGATAGGCAGATTTACTTCGGTAGGCCCACTCTTGACTTAGCTTCATTGAACTTTCTGCTTCTTCAAAGGTGGCAGGGTAGGGAGTGCATTCATCAAAAATCATGGCAATGTCAGAGTTGAGAATTTTTTGGATTTCCATGGACTCCTCTGGCCCCATAAAGCATTCATCCCCATTAATAGGTGATCTGAAGGTTACGCCTTTCGGAGTAATTTTTCTCATTTTACCCAGGCTCCATACCTGGAAGCCACCTGAGTCTGTCAATATAGGCCTGTCCCAACCAATAAATTTATGGAGGCCTTTGTGTTTAGAGATGACATCAAGCCCCGGGCGAAGCCATAAATGAAAAGTATTGCCTAAAATAATTTCAAAGTTATTTTCCGCAAGCTCCTGCGGGCTGATTGACTTAACCGCACCATAGGTTCCTACTGGCATAAAAACAGGGGTATTAATTATCCCATGGTGAGTAGTAATTTCACCGGTTCGTGCATTGCCATCTTCAGATTTGAGGTTAAATTTCATATTCCAGACTTTTGATTTGTTTACTTTATAATCATTATAAGTACATTAAGTCCAGATAAGGATGAATAAAGGAATATTCTAGGATAGAATTTCAGTAATTATGGATAATCTAGACAATATTAAGAAAAAAGATTCATTGGGAAAAAAAGGATTTTATTTATTGCCCAATTTATTAACAACATCAGCCTTGTTTGCCGGCTTTTATTCTATCGTTCAAGCCATGAATGGTGCCTATGATCACGCAGCTCTTGCGATATTTGTGGCGCTGATTATGGATGGACTTGACGGCCGTGTTGCGCGATTAACAAATACACAAAGTGAATTTGGTGCGGAATACGACAGTCTCTCAGACATGGTGTCCTTTGGAGTAGCTCCGGCATTAGTTATTTATGTTTGGGCGCTTCAGCCTCTTGGTAAGTTGGGTTGGATTGCTGCATTCATTTATTGCGCCTGTGCCGCCTTTCGGCTTGCGCGCTTCAACGTCAAGCTAGACATTGATAGCAAACAATTCTTTTTTGGACTGCCCTCTCCTGCAGCTGCAGCCTTACTCGCAAGCTTTATTTGGATATCGTTTGATAATGACATCAGCGGCAACGAAATATTTCTAGGATTTTTTCAGATGCAGTGGTTTGCTCTCATCCTTACTATCTTTGCAGCATTGTCAATGGTGACTGATATTAGTTACTACAGTGGGAAAGATATAAACCTAAGAAAGAGCCAGCCCTTTATAGCAATATTATTTATTGTATTAATTTTTGGAGTTATCTCGCATAACCCCGCTGAAATAATTTTTATTGCCATCATGGGTTACGCACTGTCAGGTTACTTTATGTTCTTTAAAAAAAGACTCATTAGCCAATCGAATAAAAAAAATGACTAAAATCAATGAAAATAACTTAATTATATTTGATACTACGCTTCGTGATGGCGAGCAAAGTCCGGGTGCCTCTATGACACAGGAGGAGAAGGTTCGAATTGCAAAGCAATTAGAAAAGCTTGGCGTCAATGTGATTGAAGCTGGATTTGCTGCAGCAAGCCCAGGAGACTTTAAGGCCATTGAAGCGGTCGCTAAAACCATTAAAAACAGTACTATTTGCTCTCTGGCTAGAGCTGTCGAAGCAGACATTGAAAAAGCAGGCACAGCCATTAGCCCAGCTAAAAATAAACGTATTCATACGTTTATTGCAACCAGCAAAATTCACATGGAAAACAAGCTGCGCATGACCGAGTCTCAGGTTTTAGAGCGATCTGTTATGGCGGTAAAGTGGGCATTAGCCTACACAGATGACGTTGAATTTTCAGCAGAGGATGCCGTAAGATCAGACATTAATTTTTTAGTGGAAGTGTTTGATGCGGTTATTCAGGCGGGCGCTAAAACAATAAATGTTCCTGACACTGTCGGTTACTCAATTCCGCATTCATGGGGCGAGAGAATGGCGACATTAATCGAGAGAGTCCCAAATTCAAATCGAGTGATCTGGTCGACACATTGCCACAACGACCTGGGAATGGCGGTAGCTAACTCACTTTCAGCCGTCTTAAATGGTGCGAGACAAGTGGAATGCACCATCAATGGCTTAGGGGAAAGAGCAGGCAATGCAAGCCTTGAAGAAATTGTGATGGCCGTAAAAACCAGAAAAGACATATTTAATCTAGAGACAAGTATCAAGCCTGAATTTATTGTGCCGACTTCAAGATTGGTTTCGACTATTACCGGGTATCCAGTACAACCAAATAAGGCGATTGTGGGGGCCAATGCATTTGCTCATGAGTCCGGCATCCACCAGGATGGGGTCCTAAAGCATCGTGAAACCTATGAAATTATGAAGGCCGAAGATGTGGGATGGGGCGCAAATAAAATTTCACTCGGAAAACTGTCTGGACGCAATGCCTTTAAATCAAGGCTTTCTGAATTAGGAATTGAAATAGAATCCGCCGATATTTTAAACGCGGCCTTCGATCGCTTTAAATTATTAGCTGACAAAAAGTCAGAAATATTCGACGAGGACCTTCATGCTTTGATTAGCGAGGAGTATGTTGCGGGAGCTATTGACCTCCATAAATTGGTGTCATTGAAAACGACTACCGAGACTGGAAGTACGCCTGTGGCTAAAATAAAAATGACGGTTGACGGCAAAGAACTTGAAGCGGAAGCAGAGGGTGGTGGCCCAGTGGATGCTACATTTAAAGCCATTGAATCGATTGTAAAATCTCAATCAGAATTGATGCTATTTTCTGTTAATAACATTACCTCTGGAACTGACTCTCAAGGAGAAGTGACAGTCAGGCTGACCAAAGGAGGCAGAATTGTAAACGGACAAGGTTCAGACACTGATATTGTTGTGGCTTCAGCCAAGGCGTATATTAATGCTTTAAATAAACTCCTTTCTAAGCTTGAAAGAGCTCATCCACAAGTTTAATAAAAGGGGCGGTGTTTGCAATTAGCAATTTTTGATTTAGATAACACCTTGCTTAATGGGGACTCTGATTATAATTGGAGCCTTTTTCTTATTAAAGAAGGATTGTTAGACCCTGCTAGATATGAAAAGAGAAATGAAGAGTTTTACAGGGCATACCAATCTGGAAATCTAGATGTTTTTGCTTATTGTGAATTTCAGTTTAAAACCCTCAAAGAAAATCCTCGCGAACTGTTGGATGAAATGAGAGCGAAGTACGTTAATGGCATTATTAAGCCAATGATCACAAAAAAAGCTCTAGACTTAGTGGAGAGCCATAGAAAGCAAGGCCATCAATTGCTTATCATTACCGCAACCAATAGCTACATTACTAAGCCCATCGCAGATCTTTTTGGCATTAGCGATTTGATTGGGACTGACCCAGAAGAGTTAAACGGTCAATTTACGGGAAAAGTTACTGGAGTCCCTTCATTTCAGGAGGGAAAAATAACACGATTAAATTCATGGCTAAAGTTTAAAGGGGTGAGCTTTGAAGACTTTGAAAAAACTTTTTTTTACAGTGACTCGATGAATGATATCCCGCTTTTAGAAATAGTGTCTCACCCTGTTGCAGCAAATCCGGACGCAACATTAAAGCAGAAGGCTATCGATAATGATTGGCCCATAATCCAGTTACGCTAATTAGCGCCCAATAATAATTTCAAGAACAAATTTACTGCCCAGGTAGGATAAGAAAAGTAATGCAAAGGCAAGCAAAGAAAATTTAATCGCTTTTTTACCCCTCCATCCTGCCTGAGACCTACCAAAGAGCAACCCTGCATAAACCAGCCATGACAAAATAGAAAAGATAATTTTGTGCGTTATTGTGAGCGCGACCCCCATCACTTCCTCCGAAAAGAAAATGCCGCTGATTAGTGTGATGGTTAGTAAGGCGAACCCAATCCAATATATCTTAAACAAGACCTCCTCCATTTCTAGGAGCGAGACATTGCTACGAAAAATTTCAGCGGTTTTATGGGTGGCGTGAATATTACTTTCAATTAGCAATATAAAGATAGAAAAAATGGCACCAAAGGCTAGCAGGCTGTAACCAAGAATCGCGATAATAATATGCAGTGCAGCCGTGATCGTGAATAATTCTGAAACATAGTGTGCCGGGTGAATAAACGGATGAGAAATTAGAACTATGATTGCAGGCACGAGCGTTAAATACTCTAGACCCTCATAATCCTTACTTCTGTTCATCAGCCAATAAAAGAATATTGTGATCCAACTAATCATTAACAGTGCATTTGAAAAGTTTAAATTTATTCCTTCGGAAAATAAACTAATATAAATTAAGGAAAAATGACTAACCAAACCCGCACCTAGAAGACGATAGTTAAGTTGTGAGGACATTTTTTTAGTGACCAAGGAAAAGCTTGGGATCAGATATAAAAGTAAAGAGGTAGAAAGTAAGGTCCAATAATTCATAGGTTTAATTGGTGTAAAAGTTAAACACAATTATAATGGATAAATGAATCAACCGTTAATGAAGAAATATTAAGATGCTTGAAAATTTAACCGACCGTCTCCAATCAGTTATTAAGACCATTCGTGGCCAGTCGCGTTTTAGTGAAGAAAATATTAGCAATGCGATGCGAGAGGTTAGAATTGCATTGATTGAAGCTGATGTGGCCCTACCAGTGGTCAAGTACTTTATCGATCGTGTCAAAGACAAGGCCCTGGGCGCCGAAGTGCTAAAAAGCATCAGCCCTGGTCAGGCCATCATAAAGATCGTCCAAGACGAACTAACGGAGTTGATGGGGAGCGCTAACGCCCCTTTAAATTTATCGACTAAACCACCTGCGGTTATTCTGACGGCAGGACTTCAAGGTTCAGGTAAAACGACTACCGCCGCTAAGCTTGCAAAAATTTTATCCGAACAGAAAAAAAAGGTCCTTCTGGTCAGTGCCGACGTTTATCGCCCTGCTGCTATTGACCAGCTAAAGACCCTTGCCTTGAGCCTCAATATTGAATGTTATAACTCTTCTGACAAAGAAAAACCTAATAACATCGCCATTGATTCTATGGCGTACGCTAAAAAACATTATGTTGACGTCATTATTTTTGATACCGCTGGACGTTTAGGCATTGATGACTTGATGATGAAGGAAATTAAACAGCTTCATAAGACATTGGCACCTACTGAAACACTCTTTGTGGTTGATTCAATGCAGGGGCAAGATGCAGTTAATACCGCCAAGGCATTTGGAGACGCACTCCCACTTACAGGCATTGTACTTACTAAGCTAGATGGCGACTCGAGAGGGGGTGCCGCATTATCTGTGAGGCATATTACCGGCCAGCCGATTAAATATATTGGGGTTAGTGAAAAAACCAATGGTTTGGAATTATTTCACCCGGAAAGAATGGCCTCAAGAATTCTCGGCATGGGCGATATTGTCTCTTTAGTTGAGGATGCACAAAAAAATGTTGATATTAAGGAAGCCGAAAAGCTTGCTGACAAGGTTAAGTCTGGAAAGAATTTTGATTTAGATGATTTTAAAAGCCAAATAATGCAAATGAAGAAAATGGGTGGCGTGGGCGCTATGATGGATAAGATGCCAGCACAGATTGCCGGTGCCGCTTCCAAGATAAATCCTGAAGATGGTGATAAATCATTGGTGCAAATTGAAGCCATCATCAATTCGATGACGCCGCTAGAAAGGGCAAAACCAGATTTATTAAAAGCCAGACGGAAAATTAGAATTGCACAAGGCTCTGGAACTCAAGTTCAAGATATTAATCGCCTTTTAAAGCAGTTTGAAGAAATGCAAAAAATGATGAAAATGTTTTCTAAGGGCGGCATGGGGAAATTGATGCGAGGTTTATCGGGCCGATTCCCTGGCATGAACTAAAAATTATGTTCCAGTCAACATTGACCAATGCTAATTATTCCTGGATAATCGCGGATTGCCAATGATGGGGTGTTAGCTCAGCTGGTAGAGCACCGGACTTTTAATCCGATGGTCACGCGTTCGATCCGCGTACACCCTACCACTTCTTTTGTTTTTTTTATCTACGGCATAGGCTGTAGGTAGTACAATGAGATCATGACAAAGTTTAATAATCTCCTGCTTAAAAATCAACTGTGCTTTTCACTTTACGCCGCTACAAATTCAATTACTCGCTATTATTGTTTTTATTTAAAGGAAATTGGTATTACCTACCCTCAGTATTTAGTGCTCATTACATTATGGGAAACGAACACAACAACAGCCTCTGAAATTAGCTCCACATTAAAATTAGATCTACCGACAATCACACTAATTCTCCAGAAATTAGAACGAATGGAATTTATTTCTCGAGCACGTTCATTGGATGATAATAGGATAGTCACTGTCACTCTCACAAAAAAAGGCCATGAGATTGAGAAAGTCATTGCTGATATTCAGAATAAAGTAGCGTGTAAGACCCACTTAGCTAAGAATGAGTTTAATAAGCTTAAAGATACATTGAATGATTTGACGAAGGCAATGGAACTTGATGCAAAAGACCAGAAATCTTTAGAGGATTTAAAAAAGTGTGTTTAGATTTACCCTGCTTATAAAAAAGGCTATCACTTGATAGCCTTTTTTATAACCTTACCCCTTACTTACTTAACGATTCTGTATGGGCTCTTGTAGTTAGGGTCACCTGCTGTAACAATTTCATCACGAAAGCTTTGCAGATCAGCCATTAATTGACTGATTTCATGATCAGGCACATTAAACGCATAAAATGTTTCTAAACATTCCGTCATAATAATGTCGAATTCACGATCAGTAATTTTAAGGTGAGGATGGGTTGCCTTCATGTCCTTGCCGCGACCAAACTCATCAGGCTGGTATATTTTTGGGCCACCGGTTCTTTGCACAACCCAGTTAGTTAACATTACTTTAAATCCTGCTTTACTAGCAATGTTATTGTGAACGGCTACAATGTTTGGATTAGCATTAAGACCTTTATTTACATAAAGCTTGTCGACCAGATGATCAACAGTTAATGCGATGTTGTATGTTCCCCCAAGGCGTGTAAAGAGCGAATCTTCGGCGTTGGCAAATGTTGAAAATGATCCAATGACAAATATTGCCATCAGCGCTGAAGCTGCTTTGAGATAGAACCCTGAAACTATTTTATTCATAATAACTCCTCCCGTTGTAAGAAAAAAATTCTTTCCCAGGGGTTACTTCCCTAGTTATTATAATTATTTGCATACTAATTATTAGTATGCAATCTAATTGTAACAGTTTTGTAACATTTTATATGTTCCGTTCTTTTAGGCTTGACTGAATTATTCGGGCCGCCGAATGGAAGTTAATTATAAATAGTAATGCTCCGACTAAAAGATCTGGCCAAAAACTCGGAAAATATAAAGTGATGACTGCAGCTGCAATCATAAGAGCATTACTAAAGCAGTCATTTCTGGCAGAAAGGTAGGTGGCGAGTAATAAGCTATTTTTACTTCGCCTGAATGGAATTAATATAAGGCTGCAAATGCAATTAATTATAAAAGCACCCCCGGCTACTATACCCAGCGCAAATGACTCTGGGATGATGGGGTCCTGAAGTTGGTTGTAGATCATAACCAAGGTCGCGATCGATGGAATCATTAGCAAGAGCGCAAGAAAGAGCGAGATCAATTGCCTTTTTTGCAGCGACCATCCAAGAGCAATGAGAGCGATGAGGCTCGTTAGGCTGTCTTCAAGAAAATCAATACTGTCTGAGAAAAGAGATACCGAATGGATTGCGCTAGCCCAAAAAAACTCAACAAAAAAGTAGCTAAGGTTTAAGAGAATAACAATTAGGATTAGTTTAGATTGTTTAGTCATTAAGTTAGAATAAAATGAATTTATTACCTATTCGCCCACTCATAAAGTATATGAAAATATTTAGCTATCAATACCAAGCTTTATTATGCCTGATTATGATTAATTATCATTATCCGGCCCAAGCTTATCCCGCCCAACATGAGTTATTTGGACTTAATGAGTCCATGGTTCAAGTGTGGTCAACCTACCCTAATGGTGTCACAGGAACTGGCTCCGGTGTTGTGATCCAAAAGAATCTCGTAGCTACCGATTGCCATGTTTTTGCAGATGCTGAAGGCGTCAATGTCGTCAAATATTTTCAAACCTATAGCCCCATTGCCGTCTATGCAGACTGGAAGCATGATTTATGTATTCTTAAGTTTGATAATTTACCTCTGCCGGCTGTTAAAATGCGCCCCTCCAAAAATTTAAGCTATGAGGAGGCGGTGTTCTCACTAACGTTTCCAAACGACAACCCTGTCCCTCTCCCTTCGTATGGCAATGTAAAGGCCCTATATCCCTTTGAGGGTGGAAACATTATTAGGATGTCTGCTGCGTTCACTGTGGGGTCTAGTGGTGGTGCATTATTTGATTTAAATTTTAACCTGATTGGCATTACTACCTTTAAGAGCCCCGGGAGGAGAGAGGGCTATTATTATTGCCTGCCCACAGAATGGATTGTGGCATTACTCAATCAACCCAGCCAGGAAAATCTAATCAGTTCATCGGTGCCATTTTGGAGCCTACCTGACCACGAAAAACCTTACTTTATGCAGGTTGTTTTACCCTTGCAAAATAAAGACTGGCAAGCCATGCAGGATATATCCAAGTTATGGATTTCAAAGGAGGAGGGAAATGCTGATGCTTGGTATTATTTGGCCCTGTCTTATTCCAAAGCTGAAAAATTAACGGAGGCGAAAATTTATTTTAAAAAAGCTTTGAAGCTAAACGTTAACCATTTTGATTCGCTTGTTGAGCTGATTGAAATTGCAGTCATTGAGAAAAATAACAATGAATTTATGGAGGCATTGGGACAGCTATCCAAGATTGACCCCGATCGCGCAGCTTACATCCTAAAAAACCAAGGTGAAGCCGTTAATGGTGCGCCTGAAGAGATTCGAACTCCTGACCACTTGGTTCGAAGCCAAGTACTCTATCCAGCTGAGCTACAGGCGCATAAACTTTAGAAATTGGTGCGCCCGAAGAGATTCGAACTCCTGACCCCTTGGTTCGTAGCCAAGTACTCTATCCAGCTGAGCTACGGGCGCGTGAGCGATATTATAACTTATATTCGCAGAAAATTAGGGGCAAGTTTTTCTATTGAGAGACTGGGAGTGTGAGAATTGGCCCGGCCTTTTCTATCTTTCCTGATTGCAATGCGCTGATTTGGTTTAGGAGCATCAAGGTGTATTTACTTTCCATATCATTGTCCTTGATATAAAACCAATACCCCCTGTACTGAACTTTTATAGAGGCATTGGCCGGCTTTTCTTTTCCGGAGTATACGACAAAGAGGTCTGACAGAATATCTTGCCAATCAAAGCTTTCCCCGTTCTTTTTCTTTGTAATCTTTACTCGGTGGTTACTTAGGTCATCCTCTGGAATTAGGACGCCATGAGAGAGGAAAAATTGAATGCCCGCCAACGATCTTAAGCTAATCTCAATATTAGACCTTTCATCTATCCCAGAATAATCTGTTGAAATTGGAATAATGGTTCTTTTAGTCAATATATTGAGCGAGGCGAGAAGCTCATTTATTTCTTCAGACTCCCTATATTTTGGCTTAATCATCAAGGCCATCTCTTTCGTGCTGCCGTCTGATTGATAACCAAAATTAATCATGTTTTTTTCTTTGAGAACATAAAAAATATTGGCCAATGCTTTAAATTCTTTATAGGAGGGCTCCATTGAGGGGGTGGGCCCAGAAGCTTCGGAGGCATTGTTGACGTCATTGATCTTATTAACCGTGAGCCTTAATAATCTTTCTATGCTCCACCCTGACCTAGATAGAAGCAATACAATGTCGAGCTGAATAGGGCTAAGCACATTTCTCACATAGTCAGATCCCTGAAGGGGAAGGTAGGTAATTGTGGGTTTCTCGCTGTAAGAGCCGTCCCCCCTTATCCCTAAATTATTATCATAAATGGTTCCATCAAAGAGATTGGCCGCCAATCCAGCGCTTTGTTTCCATTCTAGGGAGGTTGATACGCTATTTACTTCTAAAATCGCAATGCTGTCAGCGTACCTTCGGCGGACTAAATTCAGTAACATTTGCTCATCATTGGTATTCGCTAGAACCTTATTGTATTCATTTCTTCCGTTCCCCATAAACTCAGGGCCTAGCTGTGCGCAGCCAGTAAAACTCATGGCCATTAAGGCGAGAATTAAAACGACGAAATATCTTGGAGTTTTTTTATTGATAATCGAGTACACCTGGTCATTATAGCAGATTCGGCATACTCATAAAAGGAGCGATGTTTAATTTAGGTGCATAAATCTACAACATGCCTCATAAAGGTGCATTATTTAATCCCAAGGAGCACCATCGAAACAACATCCTTAGCTAGGCCTATGTAATCCATGTTAATCCCTAGAAATGAGCTCTTATGAGTGTGCTCCTCATACTCAATTTCATGTGAAATTATGGCCTTAGAGACACTTACTTCACAGCTTTGTGGGCTTTCATTTTGTGGCTCAATGTAGTTATTATTCGTTAACTGCGCAGACAGGAAGGCAATATTTTGCGGTTGCATATTAGTCGGGGAGGGCGGAGATTCAAACCGGCCTAGGGCACATGCATTAAGGGTGAAAAATACAAATAATAAGGTGATGAAATATTTCATGAGTCATTCCTGGTTAATTATTAGCCATCAAACGGGTGGCCACAGTTATATAGAAGCAATAACTATGCCAACTTATGATGACAATAATTTGACAAAAAACTCACTTCAGACTTAAAAAGTAATGTTCCTGATGAAATGGCAGGTATAACCACCCGGATTTTTTTGAATGTACTTTTGATGGCTTTCTTCGGCCGGATAGAAGGCGCTAAAGTCTTCTAAAGAGGTGACAATGGAACCAGGATAGCAAGCTGAAACTTCTACGAGATTAATGGCCTCCATCGCAATTTCTTTTTGATCTGTGTTTGTGCAAAAGATGGCTGAACGATATTGAGTGCCTCGATCATTACCCTGTTGATTTGGAGTGGTGGGATCATGCACCTTAAAAAAGTGAAGTAACAACTGCTTCAGTGGTAATAATTCTGGATTAAATTCTATCTTGATGGTTTCAGCATGGCCGGTATCCCCTTTTGTCACCTCTTTGTAGCAGACATTTTTAATGTGCCCACCAGAGAAACCTACCTGGGTAGATAGAACCCCGGGAATTTGACGAATTAAGTCTTCTAACCCCCAATAACAACCGCCTGCGAGATATATTGTTTCCATGTATGCCATTTTGTAGAATTATAAGATAATATCATTCCTCGTTTTAATTAATTGAATTTTGGAGATCTTCATGTCACTTAATATGTATCAAGTTTCCGTTCCAATGTTTATCTCTATGCTTAATAATCTTTCTCGTATTTTGATCAAAGCAGAACGTTATGCTGAAAAAAAGAAAATTGACCCAACTATTTTTGTTAACTCTAGACTTATTGCTGACATGTATCCAATATCCAGGCAAATTCAGATTGGTACAGACATGGTTAGAAAAGGAATTGCCAGGCTCGCAGATGTGAATTGCCCTACGTTTAAAGATGATGAAAAAACTATGGCTGACTTACAAAAGCGAATTACCAAGACGATTGCTTTCCTACAAAAAATTAAACCTGCTCAGATGGCAGATTCTGAGACAAAAAAGATTGAATTTTCAATTCGGGATAATTTATTTAAATTTAATCGCGGAGACGAATATCTTCAGGCTTGGATTATTCCTCACTTTTATTTCCATATGACAACAACGTACAATATTTTAAGAAGCAACGGTGTCAATCTAGGCAAGCGAGATTTTTTGAAATTTTAATAGCTATCAGCACCATCAACTTAAGGAGATTATAGATAATGAAAACGTTAAAAAAAGTACCTTTAGCTTTCCTCGCAATTATTTTAGTGAGCGGCTGCGGGCCTCAATTTGTAGACATTAAGGAAAACTCCCAAAATGTCAGAGTGGCTAACGAAAGTGATGTATCAACATGCACTATCAAAGGCGAGAATACCGTAAGAATTGCGGGTTATGCAGAAAGAATTTCTGAGTATACCGAAAGAGACCTGCTACAACTCTCCAGGAATGCAGCCGTTGAACAAGGTGGAAATACGATTGTGATGACAGACAATCCAGAAAAAGGACGCGGTACGCAGTCTGCTACCTTTCTAGTTTATCAGTGCAATTAATTAGGTTGGCGCTCATAAAATACTAAAGGAAATTGAATGGCTTGCAAAACCGGTTTTAGAGGATAGCTAGACTTTATGCTTATTTCTATCCTCTTAGGTTGTGTTGTTGGCTCAGTATTAGGACTGACTGGCTCTGGCGGGGCTATTTTAGCTGTGCCCCTCCTGCTCTTTGGCTTAAACCTTGAGCCCAAAGATGCCATCCCTATTGCATTGCTATCGGTCATGTTAAGCGCTACTTCCGGTGCATTTTCGGCCTTTAGAAATAATAACCTACGCTACAAAGCCGCGTTATTAATCGCTATTGCTGGAATTATTATTGCCCCACTTGGGGTCTTGCTGGGTTCAATTATCCCTAATCAGCCCTTAATCATTGTATTTTCAATGCTACTTGCCTATATTGCCATTCAAACACTCAGGAAGCCTGCAAAAGAAAAAATAATTCCTGGTAACCAGGAAGGCTTTCCATGCGAGATGAATATAAAAAAAGGAAAACTTCATTGGAGCAAGCGTTGCGCTCAATCTCTTTTTTTTACTGGAGGGCTCGTCGGCTTCTTATCAGGTTTATTAGGTGTCGGCGGCGGCTTTATAATCGTTCCGGCATTGCAGCGCTTTTCAAATATCCCCATTAAACAGGTCTTGCCAACCGCCTTGTTGGTGATTTCATTGGTTTCAATATCAAGTGTTGCAATGTTTATTTATACCGACCGAATCAATTGGGGTCTTGCGCTGCCTTTTTCCTTTGGGAGCTTGACCGGAATGCTCTTGGCGCAACAATTCAAAAAGAAAATTAGTAATGCGAATATTGTGAAATTTTTTGGGTCGTTCCTTATTGTGGTCGCCGCTTATTTATTCCTGAGGGCGCTGAATTATGTTTCTTGAGTCAAATTTAAATCATCTTGTATTAGGTGGCATTATGATAGGTTTAGGAATTAGCCTGCTGAAATTAACGGTGGGACGGGTATTTGGTGTCAGCGGTATAATCAAAAACCTGATCATTAAAAATGAAAAGCTCCACTCCTTTATTTTAATTGTCGGTATTGTGGTTGGTGCCTCACTAATGTCGCACTTTTTCTCGCACTCCGCAGCAAACTTTAAAATGAGTGGTTTATGTTATGTCATTTCCGGCCTTATGGTAGGTCTGGGAGCATCGCTTGCTAATGGCTGCACCAGCGGACACTGCATAAACGGCGTCTCACAGTTCAACCCAAGATCTTTTCTTGCCACTATATTATTCCTGACCTTCGGAATTATTACGGCGAGCATTTTTTCATGAAGACGCATCTAAGTCAGCTTGTTCTTTTTATCCTGTCCGGGATTTTATTTGGGTTTGGAATTCAGTTGTCTGGTATGACAAACCCTGAAACGGTTATTCGATTTCTTAACATGAGGGATGGGCTGCAGATAGATTTGGTTATTGTCTTAATCTCCGCGATTACGACCGTTTTTTTAATGACCACTTTTTTTCGCTCTAAAGCAAATAAGGCGGCTTCCCCACTCCCACTTTGGGATAAAAAACTAATGCTTGGCGCATCGATATTCGGTGTGGGATGGGGTTTAAGCGGACTATGTCCAGGGTCGGCAATTGCAGCAATGGCAAACGGAAACTTAATGATATTTACTTTTATTTTACCGATGGTAACAATCATATTATTTATCGAACTTATAAAGAAACGCGACAAATGAAAGCTCTTACACAACTATTCGATAATACTTCATCGACCTTCACCTACCTCCTGGTTGATGAAAAAACGAAAGAGGGGGTAATGATCGATCCGGTGGATACCCATCTGAATGATTACCTTAATATTATTAATAATAATAATATTAAACTAAAATATGTGCTTGAGACACACGCCCATGCAGATCATATTACCTCTGCGGGTAATCTCTGCAAAAGCACCGGAGCGATTGCAGCCACACCTATTCACTGCAATATTTCGCCAGCAGATATTCAGCTCGAAAATAATCAGGTGATTGAATTTGGGTATAAACAAGTGATTAAGGCACTTCATACACCAGGGCACACTGAAGGCTCAATGTCATTTTTCTGGAACGCCCACCTGTTCACCGGCGACACACTACTTATTAATGGCTGTGGCAGAACTGACTTTCAAGGTGGCGACACGGAGTCGCTCTATCGGAGCATCACGCAGATTTTATTTGGATTCCCTGAAGCAACAATTGTTTGTCCAGGTCATGACTATCATGGAAATATGTTTTCCACGATAGGTTATGAGAAAAATAACAATGCCAGGATTGCTAACAGGTCTTTAAAGGATTTTACTGACATCATGAATAGGTTAAAATTGCCTAAGCCATCTATGATTGATAAGGCTATTCCCGCCAACCTCAAATTGGGCCTTGTTTCACATGCAGCATAAGTCGTTGCATTGGTTACTATTCACAAGTCATAACTGGGGGCATAGAACCTAGCTGATTCATGTTTTAGAAAAGACCTAAAAGCTGCACAACCAGATAAGGCCATTAAGATATTTTAATCAGGTTGGTATCAGCCATGTTATTCCAGCCAAGATTATTAAAACAAGAGCCAATACTAGTAATAGTTTTTGAAGTTTCAATGTAGGTCCTTATTAGAAATCATGAGTTTTTAGAACTTTACCGCATATTAACCCGTATATTGATAGGACTATTAAAGGTTAGTATTAGCGAAACCCTTACAGATAAAGGGTTGTATGGTATTTAATTGGCGGAGAGCGAGGGATTCGAACCCTCGATACAGGTTTAAGCCCGTATGCTTCCTTAGCAGGGAAGTGCCTTCGACCACTCGGCCAGCTCTCCTAGATATTACGGCGTAACGATACTTCAAACGACCTTAAAAATCAATGACATCTACGCCTTGTCTAATTCAAAGGCTTTATGGAGTGCTTTTACCGCAACATCAAGCATCTTTTCTTCTAAAATAATAGAGATCTTTATTTCGCTGGTCGATATGGTGCTGATATTAATGCCTTCGTGAGAGAGTGTCTTAAACATTTTGCTGGCGACTCCGGCATGAGATCGCATTCCAACACCTACAAGTGATAACTTTGCGATTTTATCATTTCCAATAATTTCTCGAGGACTAATTTCTTTTTTCACCTGATTATTAAGGATATCAAGGGTCGCCTTTAGATCTCTCTTATGAACGGTGAATGTAAAGTCAGTTGTGCCATCTCTACTTACATTTTGAATAATCATGTCCACATCAATATTTGCATCCGCTATTGGGCATAGGATTTGATAGGCAATGCCAGGAGTGTCAGGAACTCCTAAGATATTGATCTCCGCCTCATCACGATTAAAGGCAATTCCAGATATAATTGGGTCTTCCATTTTTTCATCTTCCTCAAAGGTAATAATTGTACCGTCTCCATTCGCTTCGAAGCTGGAGAGGACCCTTAGTTTAACTTTATATTTACCAGCAAATTCAACAGATCTTGTTTGTAAAACTTTAGATCCTAAACTTGCCATCTCAAGCATTTCTTCAAAGGTGATTGATTTCAACCTTCTTGCTTCCTTTACTACTCGAGGGTCTGTGGTATAAATTCCATCGACATCCGTATAAATTTGACACTCATCTGCCTTTATCGCAGCCGCAATTGCCACCGCTGTTGTATCTGAACCCCCTCTGCCGAGTGTTGTAATATTCCCCTCGTTATCCACACCCTGGAAGCCAGCCACCACAACTACAAGGCCTTTATCTAAATCATCTCTAATGACTTTTTCATCTATTTTTTGAATCCTCGCCTTAGTAAAGGCTTGGTCAGTTAAGATTTTTATCTGATGCCCTGCATAACTTTTAGCGGGAATTCCCATATTAATGAGCGCTAGAGCCGTTAACCCAGCAGTCACCTGTTCCCCCGTAGAAACAATTGCATCTAATTCTCTGGAGTCTGGAGTCTCCATCATTTCCTCAGCTAATCCAATAAGCTTATTGGTTTCACCAGACATGGCAGAGACCACCACAATAATTTGGTGACCTTCTTTTTTATACCTGGCAACACGCTCAGCAACTGCATTGATTCGATCTGCATTCGCAACCGATGTCCCACCAAATTTTTGAACAATTAATGACATAAATTATTTACTTAATTTTTTTTGAATGTCCGACATCGCTGTGTCGATCATTGAGATATTAGTGCCGCCAGCCATCGCCATATTTTTTCTCCCCCCACCTTTTCCATTGACTGCTTCACCAAGAGACTTCGCAATTTCACCTGCATCAACTTCGTCGGTCAGATTGTCAGTAACGCCGACGGCAAAAGAGACTTTTCCTTCATGGCTTGAGGCTAATATTATAACGGCTGTTTTAAGTTTTTTCTTCAAATTATCAATCATTTCTCTGAGTTCGTTAGCCCCCTGATTGTTAACGGTTTGGGCTAAATAGGAGAACGATTTTATTTTTATGGCCTTAGCGAGGAGTTCATCACCCTCAGAACTTGCTAGCTTTGACTTTAATTGGTTAATTAATTTTTCATTATCCTTGATTTGAAGGATAAGCTGCTCGGCTTTTGCAATAACCTCACTGGGGTTTGTATTGAGACTTTTTGACAGGTGATCGATGAGGCTGTCTTGCTCTTTAAGCATGCTTAGAATATTAAGGCCGGTTGTCGCCTCAATTCTTCGGATTCCAGACGAGATCCCAGACTCAGATTGAATTTTAAATAAGCCGATATCCCCTGTTTGACTGACATGAGTGCCGCCACAAAGCTCTCGACTATTTCCAATGTCCAGCACACGAACCTTGTCACCATATTTTTCGCCAAAAAGCATCATAGCGCCTTCTTTCTGAGCTTCTGCAATGTCCATCGAGCGAGTTTCGGTTGCTTGATTTTTCATAATCTCGTTATTAACGATAGTTTCTATTTGGGCGATCTCATCTTTCGTCAGCGCCTTAGGATGAGAAAAATCAAAGCGTGTTCTGAGGGCAGAAACCAAGGATCCCTTTTGTTCGACATGATCACCGAGAGTAATTTTTAGTGCCTTATGAAGGAGGTGAGTCGCGGAGTGATTTCTTTTAATATGGTTCCGGTTGTCTTGATCTACTTTTGCCTGAAGTGGCTGGTTGGCTTGTATTTCGCCATTAATGACTTTGCCCCAATGCCCAAACACCCCATCCTTTATTTTAAACGTGTCCATAACCTCAAATAGGCCGCCCTCGGCATTCAGCATTCCTATGTCCCCAACTTGACCTCCTGATTCCGCATAAAAAGGTGTTTGGTCTAGAATGACAATGCCTTCTTCACCCTTATTAAGCGATGATATCAATTTACCGTCGTTAAATAGTGCAACCACGCTAACCTCGGAAACTGTTTCTTCGTAGCCTAAGAAAGTTGTTAAGGGGCCGTTGTATTCAAGGGTAATTTTATTCTTAAATTTTCCAGCCTCTCTCGCTCTATTTCTTTGAATATCCATGGAGGCATTAAATTCAATTTCATTCACCTGGATATTATTTTCTCTGCAAATGTCAGCAGTTAAATCTAAGGGAAAGCCAAAGGTGTCATGCAGCTTAAAAGCAACGTCGCCTGAAAGAATATTTAGTTTATTAGTTTTTATCTGTTGAATTTCATTTTCGAGGATGCCCATGCCATTTTCTATTGTCTCAAAAAATCTCTCTTCTTCCATTTTAATTTCTGATTGAATTTTTTTAGATTGTGATTCATTCAGTAGGTGGCTGCCATCCATTACAACATTTAATACCTCAACGAGCCTATAAAAGAAGGGATGTCTTACTCCTAATTTATACCCATGTCGAATGGCGCGTCGAATAATCCTTCTTAAAACGTAGCCACGGCCTTCGTTTGAGGGTAAAACCCCATCACCAATTAAATAAGTGGTCGCACGTATGTGGTCTGCTAAAACCTTAAGTGAGGGGTGATTGGTATCCTGTGTTTTGGTAATATCAGAGGCGTGCTGGATTAGTGTTTTAAAAATATCAATTTCATAGTTTGAGTGCACGCCTTGAAGGATGGCAGTAATTCTCTCAAGACCCATTCCAGTGTCTACCGAAGGTTTGGGCAGTGAATGCATCACGCCTTTTTCATCGCGATTGAATTGCATAAATACTAAATTCCAAATTTCTATAAAGCGATCTCCATTCTCATCTCTTGAGCCAGGGGGGCCGCCTGGAATTTCCTCCCCATGATCATAAAATATCTCGCTACATGGACCACAGGGACCAGTGTCACCCATCATCCAGAAATTATCGGACGCATACTGAGAGCCTTTATTATCACCTATGCGGATAATTTTATTGTCCGGCAATCCAATCTTTTTAGACCATATATTGTAGGCGTCTTCGTCATCAGCATAAACGGTCACTAATAATTTTTCTTTTGGTATCTGGTATGTGTTGGTTAGGAGATCCCATGCATAGTTAATAGCATCCTCTTTAAAATAATCTCCAAAACTAAAATTTCCTAACATCTCAAAAAAAGTATGATGCCTTGCGGTGTAACCGACATTTTCTAGATCATTGTGCTTGCCGCCGGCCCGCACACATTTTTGACTTGATGCGGCCTTAACGTATTTCCTTTTTTCAAGACCTAGAAAGGTGTCCTTAAATTGATTCATACCAGCATTTGTGAATAGAAGCGTGGGATCGTCATGAGGCACCAAGCTGCTAGAATCGACAATATGATGCCCTTGCTTCTCAAAGTAGCTGAGAAACATTGAACGTATTTGTTGGCTAGTTAACATTTTCATAATACTCAAATGATTTCCCGGATAAAATTTTCTGAATAACGGATGAATCAATCCCCCGCCCCTGCAGAAACCTTATCTGTTTAATTTTTTCCTGATTGTCTTGAGGCGGGCCTTTAAATTTCTTTTTCCATATTGCTTGCGCCAGAGAAAATTCCTCTGCCCGTATGGAGCCTATTGCTTCACTTATAATCAGTTCGTTTACGCCCCTTATTTTTAGTTCGTAGGCAATTTTTTTTATGCCATATTTAATTTTTTTTGAAAAAATATATTGCTCAGCAAACCTCTTGTCTGATAACCACGCATTGCTCTCAAGGTCGCTGAGCATAATTTCTATTTCGTGTTTATCAATGTCAAGAGACGCAGCATAAGCTGAAATTTTTTTCCTTAACTCAGCTCTGGAGTACTCCCTCTTACCTAAATAATATAGGGCTCTTTTTTTTAAGGAGGTAAGCGGGCGTTGGTCAGACTTCGTCAGTTTCTATAAGCTCCTCATCCTCATCCTCATCAATAATTTTGACGCTGGCAAGGATTGAATCGCTCCGAATTAGATTTTCAATTTCTTTTGAAATTTCTGGGTTTTCTTTCAAAAACTCCCGTGCATTGTCTTTTCCTTGGCCAATTTTTTCACCCTTATAGGCATACCAGGATCCAGATTTCTCAATGAGATCAAGTTTGACCCCTTGTTCAATAATTTCACCCTCCAATGAGATTCCTTCACCGTAGAGCACGTCAAATTCAGCCTGCCTGAATGGAGGCGCAACCTTATTCTTTACGACTTTAACCCGTGTTTCTGCACCAATAACCTCATCACCTTTTTTAATTGCGCCAATGCGTCGAATGTCTAATCGAACGGAGGAGTAAAATTTAAGTGCGTTACCACCGGTTGTAGTTTCGGGGTTACCAAACATTACACCAATTTTCATGCGAATTTGGTTAATAAAAATAACCAAGGTATTAGTTTTTTTAATGGTCCCGGTTAACTTTCTAAGGGCTTGGGACATTAATCTTGCCTGAAGGCCCATGTGTGAATCGCCCATGTCCCCTTCAATCTCTGCCCGAGGCGTAAGTGCGGCAACGGAATCAATAACGATAATGTCAATTGAGCCACTCCTAACAAGCATGTCCACAATCTCCAATGCTTGTTCGCCTGTATCGGGCTGGGAGACTAATAACTCTTCAATATTAACCCCTAGTTTTTTAGCGTATTGCGTGTCTAAAGCATGCTCAGCGTCAATAAATGCTGCAGTACCGCCAATTTTTTGCATCTGGGCGATGACCGACAATGTAAGTGAGGTTTTTCCTGAGGATTCTGGGCCATAGACTTCAACGACCCTGCCGCGAGGTAAACCTCCAATGCCTAAAGCAATATCAAGTCCTAAGGATCCGGTGGAGACGGTTTCTATGCCCCGAACAACCTGCGATCCATCCATCCTCATGACGGAGCCTTTCCCGAACTGTTTATCAATTTGAGCTAATGCTGCATCTAGCGCTTTTTTCTTATTTTCATCCATTTCTTGTTTGCCTTTTATAAGTCCTATTTAACGTCTAATTATTTCATACTTGAGGGTTCAAAGTAAGCTTCAGGAGCGTATTTAATGAAAATAGCAGCGCTTTCCTTCTAATCATACTTCTATCCCCGATAAAATCTGCACGGTGCTCTACAATAATTTTTTTATGATGGCTGGCCGCGAAGAAAACGCTACCCACAGGCTTTGATTCTGAGCCCCCATCTGGACCGGCTATTCCAGTAATGCTGATGCTTAAATTACCAATACCCATTGAAAGGGCGCCGACTGCCATTTCATTTGCCACCTCTTGACTCACAGCCCCATAAACTTTTAAGGTGTCTGCATTCACCTTTAAACAATCGATTTTGGATTGGTTACTGTAAGTGACAAAACCTCTTTCAAACCAGTTGGAGCTCCCTGGAATGTCGGTGATTGTTTGTGCTATTAATCCACCCGTACAAGATTCTGCGGTAACTAAGACGAAGTTATTTTCTAAGCATTGCTTTCCTAATACCTCGGCGAGAGTGTAAATTTCCTCAGAATGCATAGTTCGTTATTGTATAAATAATAAATGCCATTAGGGCTGCACCAATGTCGTCAATCATAATTCCGAAGCCCCCTGAATACTTTTCTTCAAGCCATGATATTGGGTAAGGCTTCCAAATATCAAAGAGTCTAAATAGTATAAATGCATAGATTGCCTGATATAAGTTTGGATTAATTAAAATTAATAGCAACAGGAAGGCAGCAACCTCGTCAATCACAATGCACGATGGATCTTTAAGCTTAAGCGATTCACTGGTGATGTTAGAAGCCCAAAGCCCAATAAAAAAACTTACCGTAACAAATAGGACTTGAAAAATAATATTTGTTTCATTAATCAGCAGAAAGAAGGGAAGGGCTACTAGGGTTCCCAATGTCCCCGGAGCTTTTTTAGAAAGACCAGATCCAAAGCCTAAGGCAATGAAGTGCGACATATTTTGAAGTAAAAATTTTGTATTAGGCAAAGTGTTCAAATCCCTTTTCTTTGAAGGTCAGCAGCTGCCCATTGGCTTTCATAAGGGCCATATTTTTGTTGGCAGTAATTGACCCGATGCGCGTTAGTTTTATTTGGTTTTTAGTTGAAAATTGAATCAATTTCTGCCGGTTGCCTTCTGGTGCGGTCAGCAATAATTGATAATCATCGCCTCCACTTAACGCCAATGAAAATCCCTTCTTTTCTTTAATCCAGACAGGGGTTGGGAGGCTCTCAAGAAAAATATTAGCACCCACCTTGGACTGGCTAAGAATATGCTCTAAATCAGAAATTAAACCATCCGACAAATCAATTGCACTGTTGGATAGTTTAGCAAGCTTTTGCATATCTACCTTAATTGGCTGTGGTTTTTCTAGTGAGATAATAGCTTTATTAATCAATGCTTTAGGTACATCAAATTTCCTTTTTTTATATTTTAAGCCGAGCGCCGCAAGGCCTAATTCACCAGTCACCCAGATATCATCGCCTACCTTCGCGTTAGCTCTTAAAAGTACATTGCTTTTTAATACCTCACCTAAGATACAAATACTAATGGATAGGCTTCCATGGGTGGTATCACCCCCGATCAATTCAACGCCGTAATTTTTTGCACACTTAAAAAAGCCTCTTGAGAATTTTTTAACCCACAGCTCATTGGCTGAAGGCATAGATAAAGATAGGAGGGCATATTTTGGGTGGCCACCCATCGCTAAAATATCAGACACATTAACCGCCAGTGACTTCCATCCTAAATTTTCTGGGTTAGTATTGGATAAAAAATGTGTGTCAATATTGAGCGTGTCTTGGGAAATTGCCCAATAGCTATCTTTATTCTTTTCAAAGAGCGCGGCATCATCACCTATCCCTAAAAAAATTGAAGCAGACCCCTTTTGAAAATTTTTCTTAATGATTTCAAATTCTTTTAACATAAGGATGGCTACTTATTTTTTGGTCTAAAAGATTTTACGACAGACTCTCTCGTTTCTATAAAAGGTGCACCTATCAAATCAAGGCAGTAAGGAATTGCTGAAAAAATTCCCTGCACAATAGTGTCGCTATTTGAGTCTTTAAGCCCCTCTAATGTTTGCTGAATAGATCTGGGCTGTCCTGGGAGGTTGACGATCAAACTTTTATGCCTTATGACAGCCGTCTGTCTTGATAGAATTGCTGTGGGGACAAAGTTTAAGCTAATTTGACGCATTTGTTCGCCGAAGCCAGGCATTTCCTTATGGCCAACGCTTAATGTTGCCTCGGGTGTAATGTCTCTAGGGGAGGGGCCTGTCCCCCCTGTTGTGAAAACGAGATCGCAATGTTTTTCATCTGTAAATGAAATTAACGTTTTTTTGACGGTCTCAATATCGTCATTAATAAGAGCAGTTTCTAATTCAAACTCATTAATTAAGGCTTTGGTGAGCCAATCGGTAAGGGAGGGAATGCCTTCGTCTTTGTATATTCCTGCCGATGCTCGGTCGCTAATTGAGATTAAACCAATTTTAATGAATTTTTTTTCCAATCTTAAGTCTCTTAGATATTATTATAAATAATCTTATCATCTTCATCTAGGATCACTATGTTTAAATCGATGGCTTCGTATTTTTTTATCTCTTTATTTGCCGTATCTTTTTCGGCGACAGCAGCTGAAAATCCTTTTGAAAAAAACTATGAATCTCAAAGCCCTAAAGGCTTTAGATCCTTTTCAGACAATCCACAACCAAAGGTTATGAGGGGATGGGAAAAAGAAACTGATAATATAAAAATGTTAGAAGATGGCTACGACTTAATGGGGATTTCAGGATTTGTTGGGCCAAACGTTCCGCCAAGCTTAGCGTTAGACCATGCTCAAAAAATTAACGCAGATTTTGTATTGATCTATGACAGGCAAGTCAATGAAAATACGCGAGCAACCCAAATCCAAAAAGCTCGAGAAAAAGCCAGGGCAGCTAATCGCATCAAAAATAAAGGTGAAATTACAGAGATTACTATTACAGAAGAGGACTTAGTCGATGACAATGCTAAGTATGATTTTTTCCTCACTTACTGGGTAAAGCTACCTAAACCATCATTTGGTACGCATTTCATTAAATTAAAATCTGACGAACAAGACACTCGTGGCGTTAGGGTAATCGCAGTGATTAAGGAGTCAGCCGCAGCGACTGCCGGAATAAAAAAAAATGACAATATCCTGTCGATTAATAATGTTGAGGTTAATTCACCTGATGATTTGATTAATATCATTCGAGAGAATAAAGGCAAATCGATTGATGTTGTTTACGAAAGAGGCGGAGAGTCTTCCAAGGTTTCAGTAGCCCTATAATTCCTTAATCATTGATTTAATGATTTGAAATAGTTGCCGATAAGATTTGGGGGGCTTGTTTAAACTTCTTTCCTTTAAACTATTTTGTATTAATTGGCGAAGACTTTGACTGTCTGCCTCGGGGTATAAAGAAATAAATTCTGTGATGGCTTCCTTGTTGCTTAAAAGCTTATCTCGCCATTTTTCAATGTAGTGATTGGCTTGTATTTCTTGTTGGGAGTTTGTTCTTAATCGCTCCATAACCCCGTATGCTTCTGTAAGATCAACTTCACGGAGAAGCTTTCCTAAAAACTGTACTTGTCTTTTTTTTGCAGAGTTTGACTTAATGGCCTTAAATTCTTTGATGGCTTCCTGAATGTTGACGGGAAAATTAAATTTCTTAATCTCGTCATTACTCAGCTCAGCAATAGACCGACCAAACGCTTGAACCTTCTTGGAGTCTTTTTTTAATTCAGTTTTGCTGATGATATTGAGTTCTTCTGCATCCATCTTCGTCGTTAAATACCTGTTTGCGCTTAAGATTCGGTATCATATCAGCTTTTAGATAACTTATTTTTTATGCAGCCACAGATCCTTAATTTTAATTATGAAAATCTTTCAGACATTGTTAGCCATGTCTTGTCAGTCGCTAAGGCTAATGGAGCGACTAGTGCCGAGGCAGAGATTAGCGTTGCCTCAGGTAAAAATGTTTCGGTACGCTTAGGTAACCTTGAGACAGTGGAGCTTAACAATGATAAGAGCCTGTCTTTGACAGTTTACTTTGGTAATCGTCGAGGCATGGCATCAACCTCTGATTTTAGCAGTCATGCCATAGAGGACAGCGTCAAGGCCGCCTGTCAAATTGCCAAATACACCGCTGAAGATAACGCATTTGGTCTCCCAGAAAAATCTCAGTTTGCCATTGAGACAAGAGACTTAGATCTTTTTCATCCATGGAAAGAGGATGAAAGCATTATGATTGACAGGGCGCTAGAGTGCGAAGAGGAGGCCCTTTCTTTTGATAAGCGCATAGATAATTCCGAAGGTGCTCAGATGAGCAAGTCGGATGCAATATTTGTTTATGGAAATTCGATGGGGTTCTTGGGTGGTTTTCCTTCCTCAAGATTCTCTTTAAGCTGCTCTGTGTTAGCTAGTGATAGTCAGGGCATGCAAAGAGACAGCGCATACAGCTCAACTCGATCTTTTGGTGACTTAGTGGATGGGAAATTACTTGGTAGAGAAGCATCCCAAAGAGCCTTAAGCAGACTCAACCCTCGCTCTATTAAGACTGGAAAATACCCAGTAATTTTTGAAGCCCCTATTGCGACATCTATAATCTCAAGTTTGGTATCGGCAATATCAGGAGGAAATTTGTACCGAGAGACCTCGTTTTTGATGGGGTCCATTGGAACAAAAATTGCATCTGAAGCCCTTACAATTCATGAGGACCCTTTTTTACCTAAGGGCAATGCAAGCACCTATTTTGATGATGAAGGCGTTAGAGTCCAGCCTAGAATTTTAGTTGAAAAGGGTGTTCTAAACGGTTATTTTTTATCCACGTACTCAGCTAGGCGGTTAGGGATGGAAAGTACAGGGAATGCAGGAGGCGCTCACAACTTACTCATTCATTCTTCTGACAACACGTTAGAGCAACTCCTTGCCAAGATGGGTACCGGTTTAATTGTCACGGAACTACTGGGTCACGGCACAAATATGGTTACCGGAGATTACTCTCGTGGCGCAGCTGGGCTTTGGGTGGAGTCAGGCCAAATACAACATGCCGTGGAAGAAATTACGATAGCAGGAAACTTAAGGACAATGCTAGCTAACATTATAGCTGTCGGAAATGACACCTATAACAACAGCTCTAAATATACTGGGTCAATATTAATTGATGGGATGATGATTGCTGCGAACGGCTAGTTAAGTTAAACGACCTGCTCCGAATCTTTTTTTTCAGTTGGCTCACTTATAGTAATTTCATTTGGCAAGGAGGTATTTGGCTGATCTTCAACGTAGGGCTCAAAATCTGATTTCGCAGAATCATTGTAGTCAATCATATGGGTTTTTTGATCATTAACTAACGCTTCTCTGTACTGAAGGTATGCGTCCCTTTGGAAGGCATAAGGATCCAGTGAGGCTTGATCAAGAATGTCTGTTGTGTGAAGTAATTCGGCCCGCATATCAATAAACTGAAGGACTCTAACTTGATTCCTGGTTCGCACATCATCGATGTAACTAATCGGGTCTAAGTATAAGGTATCCACGACCAGTCCTGCTCCATCCCTAAGGGTAGAAGGGCCTATGAATGGCAAAACAAGATACGCGCCATTTCCAATCCCCCAATAACCCAGTGTTTGTCCAAAATCCTCTTTTCTTCGTTCTCCGCCACCCATGCTATGCACGTCAATAAGGCCTAAAATTCCGACCGTACTATTCACTAACACACGGCCTGTGTCATTTATCGCATGCTCACCTTTAAACTGAAGGACGTCGTTGATGACAGTAATTACGTCACGCAAATTATTGTAAAAATTATTGACACCCTTGATTGCAAAGTCTGGCAGCACTGCTTTGTAGCCTTTGGCAACTGGCTCTAAAATAGCATTATCAACCACCTCATTGAAACTGTAGATACCACGATTCATACCCTCAAGAGGGTCATTGTCTGACGCAGATAAACCTATGGTTGGAACTAAGAGGGCTATTGTGAGTGTGTATTTTAAAAATTTATTCATATAGACGAGATTATCCGTCAGATAAGAAATTTTGTCTATTAAAAACAACAAAATACCTACTTTATGTTGTTTTTTTGATACATTTATTTGTGGGGTGAATAAATGGCTAATGTTTTAATTCTCTGCTCCGAATGATCTACGATTGGTAGAGGGTAGTCGACACCCAAATTAAGTTTACGCATTACAACGTTTTTCTTCTTATCTGCCCATGGCTCATGAATTTCATCCGAGGTTAAAGTACAAAGCTCTGGAACATATTTTTTAATGAATTGGCCCTCGGGGTCGAATTTTCTGGACTGTAGGACGGGGTTAAAAATTCTAAACCAGGGCTGAGCATCACACCCGGTAGATGCGGCCCACTGCCATCCTCCGTTATTGGCAGAGAAATCAAAATCAATCAATTTTTCTTCAAAATAAGCCTCACCCCAACGCCAGTCAATCAATAAATCCTTTACTAAAAATGAGGCAACGATCATTCTGAGTCGATTGTGCATAAAGCCAGTATTGTTTAGCTGTCTCATTGCTGCATCGATTATGGGGTAACCTGTCCTCCCTTCTTTCCATGCCATAAAATATTCTTGATTATTTTCAAATTCAAGCTGGTTGTATTGTGGCTTGAACGCCTTTCCTTCATTGATATGTGGGAAATTAAATAAAATTTGAAAGTAAAAGTCTCGCCAAATTAATTCATTTAGCCATACCGAAGATCCTTCGGATAAATTTTCTAATGCAATTTTTGCTAAATGCCTTATGGACACTGTTCCGAACCTGTTGTGAACTGAAAGATAGGACACGCCTTTTTTTCCAGGAAAATCTCTTTTTAATTTGTAGTTATGTATTCTGTTTTTAAAGTCTTCAATTAGTAATTCCCCGCCTTTTATACCTACGGGTATTCCCACATCTGCTAAGTTTGATTTTTTGAAACCAATTTCATCCAGAGTAAGCATGCGACTGGGCTTTATTTGTGCATAATTCTTATTAGGTGACTCACAGTCGTATTGTGTTATTCCCTCAAGAAATATTTTTTTTAAATGGTTATTCTTGTAGGGAGTAAAAACACTGTACGGGTTTCCGGCTTGAGTTAATATCTCTTGTTCTTCGTAAAGCACTTGGTCTTTGTATTGAAAACTCTTAACTTTTAATTGACAAATAATTTCACTGTCTCTTTTTTGGGCATATTGTTCGTAATCCTTATTCATGTATAAAGCATCGCACTGGTATTCTGTAATTAGCTCTGGAATTACGTTTAGAGGATCACCGTATTTAACTATCAAATCAGACCCTAATTGATTCAATTCATTTTTTATTTGTAGCAATGACTCCCAGATGAACTCAACTCTTTGATCTTCTTTATTAGTGAGGGCTTCTAAAATAACCGAATCAAAAATAAAAGCACAATGAACGGATTCCGACTCGCTTAAAGCATGGCAAAGGGCGGCATTGTCATACAGACGAAGATCTCGCCTCAGCCATAGTAAACTTTTTTTATATTTATTCACGGTGGTAGGGGTGATTGTTCAGTATTGATAGCGATCGATAAATTTGCTCAACAAGAAATATTTTTACAAGATGGTGTGGCAAGGTCATTTGCGATAAGCTTAAAATAGCCGAAGATTCATTTATAACTGAAGGATCAAGACCGTCCGCCCCCCCAATAACAAAAGTAATTGATGGAAAATTATCTATCCAACTGGATAATTTTTCTGAAAAATCCACAGAAGAATACTGTGGCCCATTTTCATCTAACGCAACAACATAAGTGTTACTAAGGTGAGTGCGAAGTCTTTGTGCTTCTTGCTTCTTTTTTTGAGGGACAGAGTCAAATTTAACTTCAGATTTTATTTCGACCCACTCTAATGAGACTGGATGTTGAATTCTTGATGCATAGGATGACAATGATTCCTCAACCCACTTTGGAGCTTTATTTCCAATTGATATAATTCTTATTTTCACGGTGCCAATACGGTTAAGTTTTCACCCATAATTCTTCTAAATTATAATAGGCCCGGGTTGGCGAGGTCATAATATGGACAATGACATCTCCCATATCCACTAAGACCCAATCACCCTCTTGCTCGCCTTCAAGACCAATTATGCCCACTTCAATCTCTTTCATTTTTTCTACGACATTCTTAGCTAAAGCCCTTGTTTGTCTTGATGAGCTAGCGCTCGCGATAATCATATAGTCGGCGATCGAGGTAAGCTTCCTCACATCAAGAGATACGATATCAAAGCCTTTAATATCTTCCAATGCTGAGACAATTTGTTTTTTTATATAGGTAACGGAAGCCAAGTATTATATTTAGGCCGCTTGGATCGCAATTGAATGCTTGCTAATTGTGATCTCATTTTTATTGTTTACATAAACAAGCAAGGGTTGATATTTTTCTAATTCTTGTTCATTGTAGTTGCCATAGGTTGCAATTATTAGCTTATCCCCTGGGTTGGCTTTATGTGCAGCAGCACCATTTATAGAAATAATCCCAGAGTTCTTCTCAGCAGATATTGCGTAGGTAGTAAAGCGCTCACCATTCGTAATGTTATAAATATTAATTTGCTCATACTCGGTAATGTTAGCAGCTTCTAACAGTCCGATATCAATAGCGCAAGAGCCCTCATACTCCAATTCAGAGTGTGTGACCGTAACGCGGTGTAATTTTGATTTAAGCATGACTCTTTGCATATTATGTATTCTTAATAAAAAACGTAACCATTATAGTCAGTTAGACCCATCTATGCAAAACTCTATGTTATCAATTAGTCGAATATTTTTATAATTAGCGGCGCCTAGGATTATAAGATGGCGGTCCCCAGGTAAAGCCACCTTTAGGTCTGAGGACCTTCTAACCTCTATGTAGTCGATTAACCATCCACGCTCATTTAGTGCATCAATACCAAATAAAATACTTTCTTGGTAATTCTCGCCGGACTGAGCGCGATGAACTATATTAGTAAGTGATTGATTAAAAAATGAAATATCAATTAACTGCTCTTTTTCAAATAGATTGTTTCGAGAACTCAGGGCTAAACCATTTCCATCCCTAATGGTTGGCATTCCGATAATTTCAATTGTTGGGTAACTTACCTTACTAAATTCTTTAATTAAATAAAGCTGCTGGTAGTCTTTTTTTCCGAAAATTGCTGCCTGAGGTTTGATCAAATTAAATAATCTATCTATGACAGTAATGACGCCATTAAAATGTCCCGGTCTATATTTTCCACATAATTCATTAGCTATAGGCGGAAGGTCGTAATTTATATTGGGGGTTTCAGGGTAAATTTCATTTAATTGGGGCACAAAAATAATTACATTTTCGTATGGCCTAAGTAAGGCAATGTCTTGCCCAATCGTTCTTGGGTATTTTTCAAGGTCTTGGCTGGAATTAAATTGAGCAGGGTTAATAAATATAGAGACCACTACAGTCCTGGAGATTAGGGTAGCCTGATCGATAAGACTTAGATGCCCTTCATGAAGGTTTCCCATTGTGGGAATAAATACAATATTTTTCTTATCATTAAGCAACTCGCGAAGACCGCTAACACTTTCGACTTTTATCATTGACGAGCTTTGTGAATAGACTCAATGTAATTTTTAACGGCTGAAATAGATGGGCTTGACTGACTCTTCTGCCCAGTTTTTTTGCCTTCAAGAAACTTTGAGGTGACACCGATTAAGTCATAAATAATCTCAACATTTCCAGTGCAAAGATTTGAAGACCTAAAAGCGATAGTGGGTATAGTTAAATTTTTTGTTATTAATGCATCGGTTTCCGCACCCATCATTGATAAGACAATCATTTCCGCCCCATGCTCCTGGAGTGATGTGGCTATTTCCAATGATTTCCGGGGGTCTACTTTAGACAGTGGTTGTTTCATCGATTGAGGGGTATACCCAATATGCGCACAGACCCTTATATTATTTTCTGAGAGATACTTAATAAGATTTAATACCGAGGCACCACCCTCAATTTTAACCATATCAGCCCCTGATTCAATTAATAACCTTGCGTACTTTAAGGCGCTCTTTTTATTTTTTATTGACAGTAAAGGCATGTCTGAAATAATTGGGAGCTTATTTGAGCCTGATCTAACAGCACGCGTATGGTAGACCATCTCATCGTTCATAACTGCCCTGGTGGATTTGTCCCCCTTAATGACGATGCCCAAAGAATCCCCAACTAATACTGCATCGCAGCGACATTTTTCGAGGAGATTAGAAAATGTTGCGTCATAGCATGTAATAATCGCGATACTATTCTTTTTTAATAGTCTATTTAATCTAATCACAATAATCTCGGATTAAAGTATTCGCGGATACTTGAAATTTGATCGATTCTGTCTATCAGCATATCTAATGCTGATTTATTTTCCAAGATATCAAGGTCCTGATTGTTAACGATCAATAAATTAGATTTATGATCATTGTGGAAATAATTACTATAAGACTCTGCAATTCGCTCTAAATATTCTGTTGTAATTTTTTGCTCATAACCAATATTTCTTTTTTCAACCCGTTGTCTTAATAGGTCAACTGGTGTTTGAAGGTAAATTACCAGGTCTGGCACGGGAGCCTTTAGTTCTAGGTGTTGGTATATTTGAAGGTAGAGCTTAAATTCATCGTTATCAAGATTTAATCTCGCGAAGATAGGGTCTTTTTGCAGAAAAAAGTCTGAAACTATCCCGCTTCGGAAAAAGTCTTTCTGATTTAATTCGCTGATTTGATTAGCTCGTTGAAAAAGGAAAAAAAGCTGAGTAGGGAGAGCGTAATGTTTCATGTCTTCGTAAAATTTTGGTAAAAATGGATTTCTTTCTGCCTTTTCAGAGAACATATTTGCATTAAACCGATTTGCTAGAAGTTTAGCTAAAGTAGACTTCCCAGAACCTATAGGCCCTTCAACCACGATGTATGGATATTTATCAAAAATATTCAAGAGTCGATCCTTTTAATATCCTGTGTAGGCAAGTTAGCTATCAACGTACTAATTGAGCCATGATTTGGCATCGATAATAAAGGAGAAATTTCCAGTAGAGGTATCAAAACAAATAATCTTTCATGCATCCTTGGATGTGGAATAGTTAATGTTTGGCTGTTTAGTACCAAGTCATCAAATAACAAAATATCAAGGTCTAACGTTCTGGGACCATTCTTCTGCATTCTAATTCTTCCAAAATCTTCTTCAACCCGTAACAAATTAACTAGTAGATCACTAAAGTTAATGGGCGATGAAATTTCAATAACCGCATTAATAAAATGTGGTTGATCTATAAATCCAATAGGCGGGGTTTCATAGAGGCTTGATTGTGAGATTAAATTTACAGTATCAATCTCTTGAATTAATTGAATAGCCGACTTAATTTTTTGTTGAGGATTTTTAAGATTACTGCCTAAACCAATAAAAATCTTATGCATATTTTTTAGTATTTCTTTGTTGTATCATTTCACTCTTTGTATTCTCATCAGCCGACATAAAATTTGTCCACCATGCAGCTGAAGTATTAAGGGATTTATCATGAAGACTTCTCAGCAGTAAAAAATCATAGGCTGCTCTAAATCTTGGGTGACCAGATAGACGATATATTCTTTTTGGATTTAGATTATCAAAACGAGGCTGAAGCCTCCATATTTCAGACATGGTGATTGAAAACCTTTTCTGAATAAGAAATAATTTCGATTGTTTGTGCATGGTGCTTTCGATTGCCTCATTTAAAGCAATTGAGGGGTGATGGTTTGTTATATTTTTATCCCATGCAATCTTTACGTCTGACCATAAAAATATAGCAAGGAGAAATCCTGGGTTAATAGATTTATTGTTCAAGATTCTAAAGTCAGTATTAATGAGCCCTTGATTAATAAAATCAATATACTGTGGATTAAGAACTGACGGGAAATAATGTTTTGCCAACTGAAACTCTTTAAACAGTCTCATACTTTCAACTGCATGACCGGTTAAAAATAATTTCATAATTTCATCAAACAGTCTAGAGTATGGAACGGTGCCGAGAAGGTCTACAGATTTATTAATTTGATCGCTCAATGAGGCATTAAGAGGCATATCTAATTTTGCGGAAAAGCGGATGGCCCGCAAAATTCTTATTGGGTCCTCAACAAAGCGAATCTTGGGATCACCGATTAAAGTTAGTTGTTTTTTCTTGATAGCTAATGTGCCATCGTAAAAATCAATTAATTTATTGTCTATGGGGTCATAATACAATGCGTTGCATGTAAAATCTCGTCTTGCAGCATCCTCATTAATAGAGCCAAACTCATTATCTTTGAATATGCCATTCGCCATTTTGACTCTATTTTGTGGGGGTGATCTAAAGGTTGAAACTTCTATTGTTTCGTAATTCTTTATGACATGTACAATTTGAAATCTTCGGCCAATAATTCTTGATTTTTTGAAGATCGCCCTAACTTCCTCAGGGGTAGCATTCGTTGCAATATCAAAATCTTTCGGTTTGAGTCCAGTTAAAATGTCTCTGATGGCACCACCTACAATGTAGGCATCAAATTTATTATTTTTGAGCGTCTTAATTATTTCAATAGCAAATACACTGATTAAATTATGGTCAATTTTTTCATGACTCAAAAATGTGCTTATTTTTTTTTTAATAATACTAAGAAGGTTGGTGGACATAAATTTCAATGATGCTAAATATTTTTTTTCCAAAAAATATCATTAATATTTTTTGATTTATTAATATGGCGAGCGAGGACGAAAAGAAAGTCAGACAGTCGATTAATATACTTTAAGGAAACTTCATTAACTTTGTCTGTTTGATTTAATTTAAACAAATTTCTTTCAACTCTCCTACATACAGTTCTTGCGAGATGTGTGAATGAAGAAGCCTTTGATCCCCCTGGAAGAATAAACTCTTTTAGTGGTGGTAGGTCCTTATTCATTTCATCAATACATGATTCCAGGAAGGTAAGTTTTGACATTGATAGCTTATTAAAGTCAGGAATAGATAATTCGCCGCCTATATCAAATAAATCATGTTGAATTCTTTGAAGCCACTCAGACTCCGTAGCTGGGATGTCCTCACTGAGTATCATCCCTACGATAGAATTGAGCTCATCTATATTTCCAAGTCCCTCAATGCGAACATTAAATTTATCAACTCTAGAGCCATCCCCCAATCCAGTTTTTCCATCATCACCGGTTTTGGTATATATTTTTGTTAATCTATTTCCCATATTTTTCCTTAAACTAATTGTACATTAACCTTCTTTAATCCATTGGCTTTATAATGACCTAAAATGAATAAATCTTTTCCTATTGGTATTTTCGACTCTGGTATTGGAGGGTTGTCTGTACTTTCAAAAATTCAATCTCAGCTACCTGGAGAGTCATTAATATACGTAGCGGATTCACTTAATGCACCTTACGGCACTAAAGATAACTTAATTATATTACGGCGCGCAATAATTATTGTTGATTTTTTAATTAAACATCACCAAATTAAACTACTAGTAATTGCATGTAATACAGCAACTGCAGCAGCCATCAAAGAATTAAGGAGCATATATAGCATTCCCATTGTAGGGATGGAGCCTGCAATAAAACCAGCAAATGAAGCGTCGGCATTAAAAAAAGTTGGCATTCTTGCGACAGAAGGCACTTTAAAAAGCTCAAAATTTTCTGCCCTGCTAGATACCTACTCTGGTGACACGCAATTTTACACCCAACCCTGTGTTGGTTTAGTTGAGCTGATTGAACAAGGACATTTAGAGACTAAAGAAATTATCACTTTAGTGCATAAAAATTTAATGCCCCTGTATGAGAAAAATGTTGATGTTATTGTTTTGGGGTGCACTCACTTTATTTTTATCAAAAATATCGTTGAGGATTTTTTTGATAAAAAAGTCACCGTCATTGAAACTGGAAGCGCAGTTGCAATTCAGGTGCAAAGAAAATTAAATGAATTTAGCCTTGAAAATAACGGGCCAAATATTCAGTGCATTATTTATAGCAACAGTCCAAACGAAAATATGGATAAAATCATTCATTCGATACTAGCTGCTAATAAGTTTGAATACGTGTTTTATTCTAATTGGAATGAGGAGCAATAAATTTGTAAGTGCTGCCACAATAAGGACACGACACTTTATTGCCTGCCGCTACCTCCAAAAATACTCGTGGATGCATCGCCCAAAAGTTCTGATCCTTTGGGGGGCAAAATAACGGCAGATCTTTCTCTGTTATTTCAGTAACTTTTTTTTTATGCATCAATATAGCTTAGCCATTTTTTGTACTTAGCGTTATTTCCTTTTACCGCATCGAAATAAATAGATTGAATTTCCCCAGTTATTTGTCCGCGAACCCCAGTCCCAATTTGTCTTTTATCAAGCTGTTTTATTGGAGTAACTTCGGCAGCCGTACCAGTGAAAAAGGCTTCATCTGCTGTATAAATTTCATCCCGAGTAATATTTCTTTCAATAACCTCTATACCCATGTCTTTAGATATTGTCATTACTGAGTCTCTGGTGATTCCTTCAAGTGCGCTTGTAAGAGATGGAGTTATTAATTTACCATTTTTAACTATAAAAATATTTTCTCCCGACCCTTCGGCTACAAACCCCTGCGAGTCTAAAAGAAGAGCCTCATCATAACCATCTGTCGTTGCTTCCTGATGAGCTAAAATAGAGTTTAGATAATTACCGTTTGCTTTAGCTTTGCACATAGTGCTATTAACATGGTGCCTAGAAAAGGAAGATGTTTTAACGTTAATGCCTTTTTCTAAAGCCTCTTGTCCCATATATGCTCCCCAACTCCATGCTGCAACAATGGCGTGTGTCGTGAGTGTTTTTGCAGAAATTCCCATGGCTTCTGAGCCATAAAAAGCCATTGGCCGAATATATGCGGATTTCAAATTATTTTCTTTGACAGATATTTTATGGGCATTATTCAAGGCTTCCTTATCGTATGGCATTTTCATCCCTACAATATGTGCTGAATTAAATAATCGCTTTGTGTGATCTTCAAGCCTAAAAATGGCAGTGCCGTTTTTGGTTTCATAAGCTCTAACACCTTCGAATACTCCAAGGCCATAATGCAGCGTATGAGTTAAAACATGCGTTTTAGCTTCGCGCCATGGAACCAGAACATTATCGAACCAGATTACACCATCTCTATCATCCATTGATTGGGGAGCTGCCATATTTTTCCTTTAAATAATTTTTAGCCAAACGTTTCTGCATTGATTTAGCAATAAGA